>Ga0066192_1000173_pt1 | contig 11701 bp, 7 predicted proteins | sample WorMetvacBELIZE1_FD_58707 | JGI IMG/M metagenome (GOLD analysis project Ga0066192, IMG submission 58707) | Marine gutless worms symbiont microbial communities from Max Planck institute for Marine Microbiology, Germany - Olavius vacuus BELIZE.1... | ecosystem: Host-associated > Annelida >... | reverse complement strand
AAATTGGTTAATTTTTGACAGAGTTATTTGAAAAATAAAAAGGTGGACGTTTTTTTGGGAAACCGTGTAGAATTAGAAAACAAAAGTTGGTGTGTCTTAATTGAAACACACCGTACATAACATGGAAGATTGATGCCTCTCAGCTTGTTGACAACGCTAAACGTAAAGTAGCATTTCACAATAAGAGTGAAGGAGTAAATAACATTGGTAGATGGCGCCAGAGTCGTAGAAACATCACAACGGCGTCAGGTGGTGTTTATCAGTGTCAGAGATGATAAGTTCTGAGCCGCAACCCGGACGTGTTTAGTGGCAGGATATTGTCACGCAAAGCAGAGACAGACTGCTCCACACTGTGGCTTGACATAATGCAAAACTTCGCCGTGATTATGTAAGCCTATCATATATGTTTTTGTACCTGCTACTTCCTGTGTCTGCGTTGGAGACGCAGATACTATGTTGTTACTAACATCGAGGTTTAAGTAAGAAAGTAAGTATAAAGTCATTTATATCACGGCGCCGAAATCACAAAAAACGCCGCAACAGCGCTGGGTGGCCATCATGAGTCACTGTGAACGACTGAATAGATACGTCTTCAGTTTCGACTTAAACTTTACGTTCGCTTCTTCTCTCTGTAAACAAGTGCGATCGAATTGGAAACTTTTAGTACAATATGCGAAATGGTTCCAATTATTAAGTTGTTAAACTTAACTGAAACTTATTCCAGTTAGTCAATCACTATAGTCACTGTCAATCACTTTTTCTTGTTTATTTTACTTCTGTTCATGTGGGCTTCATGTCTGATACTAGAAATACATACATGCATACATACTAATCGTAAGCCGAAGGCCTCATATTTTATCGCTGTCTTTTTCTTCTTTTTTACCAGACACGTAATCTCACAGCAAGCCAAGTGGACATCGGCCAGAAGTATATCAGAGATTGGTTTCTAAGTCCTGGTTGACAAAAGCTCAGGTGTTGCTGAGATGGCCGCGTATGTCACTTCCTATTGATGAATAATACTAACACATATCCTACCTCGCACAGTTTCCAACTTATCGCGCAGTATTAATCAAGTTTTCGCCTTCGAGATTCAAGTAGGTACCTCTCTTTAACTCACCCTTTCTCAGTAATTTTTGAGAATGTCACCATAAATCATACGCCTCTGAAAACTAGATTCCTTTGACTGCATTTTTGTTGCAGACGGTCTGGTCTATCTTCAATCACTTTAACGTACTTATTTCCAAAGCAACCGAATTCGGTAGACTAACGCAAAGTAACGGCCACTACGCCGTTATAGGTCATTCAAGGTCACCACTTTCGGTACTAATGGAAAGCTTGTAATTTCTATAAGTGAATAATAGTAACATCCTATTTCGCACCTTTTTCAAGATATCGCGCGCATTATTGGTCAAATTACTGGTGTCGACAGGGGGTGCCTCTCTTTAACGCACTCCTTTGGAGTGAGTCCATAAATTAAGAATTGTAAAATTTGGCCTCAAGAAACTAGAGACGCCGTTCTTCTGGTGTGATGTAAGGCATATTTCGATATATTGAACCGTTTAAGTGTGACTTACGTGTGTGACGAACAGATGGGCGGACAAACAAACACTCTTATAGCAAAGGCCACGCTTAACAACGTAGCCCATTAACTAATTAACTGCATTTCGCCCATCACTCCCCTAATTTTTACAGGGGGCGAGCGAAACGTACAAAATTTGACTTCGATTTTCGCATATGAGTCGCTCTTGTTTCGAAACGTAACAACATATCTCAAATATGTAGTAGACGTTAAAAAAGAAATGAATGGACTATGTTCTCCCACAGTTTGGTACAGTTCGGCCACGCAACTCTGAGAATCATTCAGAAGTCTGAGTATGAGGACTCCTGTAAAATGGACCGGGGAAATTTGTCGAATCATCCAAAACTCAGCCATGCATTGCCCGATTGTGCTGAAATTTTTGGGCCTCGTAACCAAAGCCGAGAACGACCGGCGGGACGGACGACCTCAAGTGGCAGTGCAGCAGCGCTGATTGTCACTTTTCAGTTGGTTAAGGTCTGATGGGTGTTGTTGGTTTTCCAGGTTAATGAACACAACTGAGAACTGAAAGCGAAAATAGCACAGTACGTATACGCTAATGAGGGAACGTGACTGTGTGATGTTATATGACGGTGTGCGTAGAAGCATCACTTGTCATTGGCGGTTGGTTGTCATCAAGTAGGTTGACGGACAGCCGGTGCGACGCCTCCAGTCGACCGTCCATTGTGATGCCGCACACGAAGTCGCTATACGTCGGCGTGCTGGGCGGCACGTAATCCCGCGTATGGATTACGCTGAGCGCGCGTCGGCGACACGGCGTTACGCAACGTCGTCATTGTCGCAGCAACACAACACAACACAACGATGACCATCAGCGTCTTGTCTGCCTGCTGCGACGACAAGCCACCGGAGAGGCGTCTATGCGTTGCTTAGCAACTGCTTCCTGCTAAGGCGTGTCTGTTGATGCGACGGCTGTCTCTTAACGTAAGCCGCTACCTTTGATCACTGCATCGTATAGATGCGTATAATAACATTCCGCCAAATTCCGTGCTATAATCCGGCCATTATAGAAATCTAATAACATCCCGCCATTCGTCCCTCGTGCTGGCTTGTACAGTAACTCTAGAAATTTGCATTCGGTGAAATTGTTACCGATTTCACGCGTATATCATGAAAAACGAAGGTCACAGTCACAAAGTCAGGCACTTAAAGTTTATAAGCATGAATCTCGATAACGTGTAAAAAGTCAGAAGTTAAAAATTAAAACCAAAAAACCACGAAGTCATGAAACACTACTTAAGACTGCAGAGTAACAAAATGGCTGTGACTATCGATATTTAACGCGTCCGTCAAATCTTTCATCAACCGCAAAGCGGCGATGTTGTTTCCTTGCTATGCTATTGCAAAGCGCGGTATATGCTACGGTATTTTTGTCTCTGTCTGTCTGTCACACTGCGTACAACGTAAAAGTGGCTAAATGTACAATCATTTTTTCACCGACTGCTAGCCCCACTGTTCCAGTTTTCTCACACCAAACATTCCGGCAGTGACACGATTCGACAGGTGATATGATTTCCTATTAGTGTTTTATGGTATCTATGATTTTATCTTTTGCGATGTGTGTTGGTCAAAAATTGCTAAAATTTTGAGCCAATTTGCATCCAACGTAACTATCGTCGTTGTTTTTTTGTCAGTATTTCGATTTTTGAGGCTACTGTATGTGGTACTGCACTGATCAATATGCGACAAGCATTAGTTAGATCGGAACAGAAGCTGAGCCAGGCGTCTGAGCAGAACTGAGCAGAAGACACGAGACGACGACGAACAATACGAACACACACACCTGCTGACGACATTGAAAATTGATGCTACTGCAGGCAGCGCCTGCGGCACATCGGATAATGTGGCTTGCGATGAGCCTAGCGCCGACTGGGCGGCGCGGGCACTGGCGTGGGCAGAACGACGAAGTCAGCTACACGACTGAATACCTGCTCCGACTCGGTGGTCTGCTGACGAGCTACTGCAGGTGGAAGAGCCGCGAGCCGTGCGGCTTCCGCGACAGTCTTCCGTTTTCTCGTGCTGTCTGCGTCGCGTACGTCATCGCAGTAGTCATTAGCAGCAGAGTCACCGCGCTGCTGGTAATTGCGACGTTGAGAGCACTGTATAACGCAGCTGCTGCTGCTGCTGCTGCTGCTCGCTGATGCAATTGAACTGATAAACAGCAAGAAGCACGAACAGCAACAAGATGGTCGATTTCAACGATGGCCGAGACGATATGCCTTGGCATCGGTGCCATGAGCCAGTTGCAGCCTATATTTTCAGCAGAGTTTAATTGCTTTTTTTCGAATTCATTAAGTTTACGCTGCCTATCAGATCAGCACTCGACAGTTTTCAGTGGCTAACATTTGACGCTGTGGAATGTTGAAACTAAAATAAAATGGTACAGCTTTTTACCTTATAGTATAAGCACTCAAATAAAAGTTAGTATGATTTTCGCAAGAAGTACCCTTGCGAAAACTGCAATTTCTCAAAAAATACATAAATACTTTGCACAAAATTTTCAGTGACTGTTCACAACATATTTTGCTATTAAATGCATCAATTCTGTTGTAATGCTATTCCTTTGAAAATATGAAGTGGGGCGCTTTTTCCCTCTGGACAAACAACGAAAGCAGTTACCAGCTGCAGAAAGTCTGTTATTAGACCATCCGACAATAATCTTATGTTTTACTGCTAAACTTTTTATTGCCAGCAGTCGTATAGTCTTCTACACGGCGGAGCGGTGCACGCACTGTTAAAAAGTCTATCAGTGATCGGGTTCTAGGTTTTGCACACACACAAAATTGACTCAGACATTTCACCCATTCCTTCCATAAATTTTACAGAGGTCAAAAAGTCAGAAATTATGCATTAATTTTTGACTGTAGTCACCTTTGAGTCGCTTTGGTTTCGAAATAAAGTAATGCATCTGAAATTTAAAAATGCGTTGAGAAGCGTTGATGATTATCCTATGTCCACGCTGGACATTTCGCCCGTCCCTCCATTTTTACGATGGTCAAAAAGTTCGAAATTTAACATCGATTGTTGACTTTGAGGCTCTGTGGTTTCAAAACAGAGCAACAAATCGAAAATCTAATACAAACTTAATGAGCGCAGGTGATTGTTCTACACAGTAAGGCCAAAAATTGTGCCACTGTACATTCGTTCATAAGTTTGACAAATTTTGGCCCATTTTTATTTTTTTTCGCTGTCGTATTTTGCATGAAATTTGCAACAAAAAATTCATGTCGTATTTCTTACCACACATTGACACTGTATACCTTGTAAAATACGTAAGAGCAAAATTGGCGAAATTTTGCTGCACGTAACACAATAACTCTTGTTTAATGGTCACAAAGGTAACAAATATGATAAGAAAAATAGCATGTGCACTATATGGAGTTAAATTAAATGTTCTAAAATTTCTTTCTTTCACACAGAGACGTTTGCGCCACTTATCACCTGCGTCGTTGATGACACTTTGCTCAAAACCATGCCAGACATCGATTAAGCGCTGCTTCAGTTCATCGACGTCATGAACTTGGTAGACCCGTTGCTGCATTTCTTCCCATATTTTGTGTTCGCGTTGGTTCAGATCTGTACTGTTGGGTGGCCAAAGGTGTGATGAAATAAACGCAGGTGTCTCTCATTCCAGAAGGTTGACTGTCTCTCACGCTCGGCGAGCAGCAGCAGAAGTATTGCATTGTTGGAAGGTAAAAAAAAACTCGGCACAGATCTCACGCATTGCATGCAATAGCTCTAAGCAGGAAACACCTCACGATATTGCACCATTGATCTTCACTCCAGCGTCAACGAATATCACGTCATTTCGCCCCAACTTGGACACAGCCAGGGAGGACACCATCACTGATTGCTGAAGGTTGAATGTGTTTGCAGCAGACACTCTGGTGCAACATGTCTCTTTCTTGTCGCAGCCAGTGCACAGATGTCATTATTCTGAGCATTTTTGGTGTGGTTGTATAAACCAGAAATGTTAAGAATGCTAACCGATTGCTCTTTGATGACATTAAGTAGGTAAAACACTGAGTTTGAGGTAGCGTTTGTAAAAGCTGTAACGGAAATGGTTGAATTTTATTTTTTTTAAAGTTTTACAAGTACGTAGTGCTGTTACAAATTTAAGGTGTGGTGAGCATAAGCTTTGTTGCAAATTTCCTGGAGAATACAATGGTGAAAGAATTCTCAAAATCGGTCAACATTTGCCAGTGCTATAAACGAATGTGTAGTGGCACAGTTTTGTTGACTCACTCTTTGTGTGCTCCCAAAATTTGTTGTACCCGTAGTTCGGTTCATTCAGATCATGAGAATCGTTGTGTTGTTGGGGCGCCCAAATTAAAATTTTAAATTAAATTTAGTTCAATTATCCGAGCCCGTGCAACGGATCCCGCCAAAAGTATATCAGAGGTTGGGTCTTCGACTGAACTTCACCCATAAATTTCGTACATCTCTCTCCTAAAAAAAAGTTGACACCGTTTCAAAAGGCAGCGACTTTTAAATGGTGAACATTGTGCCAGCGCGGAGCATAACATGAGGCATAAATGAAATGTTCAAGGTCATTACGGCAAATAGAACGGCAATATAAATATGGCAGATTTTTGATCTGTACAGTAAATAGCGACGCACGCCAAGCTATGAAGACCTTAATTTTGTCACTGCACTACCTTGAGAAAAAAAATTAAAATTCAACCATTTTCGTTCTAACTTCAGCAAGTCAATGATGGTTCTGCTAGAAAGATTGCACAAACTGCACATGCAATATGTTGACAGAAGGTTTAATTGTGTAGAAAAACGTCGGCGACTAATCTATGCCGAGGGCGTGTGTCATTTCGATCGATGAGATATCCAGCGGTCGCGTGAGAACGTATAAACAACTGCGGCGCTGAACATGAGCCACGTACGGCGCTGCAGTGCAGGTACGGACGGTGCGGCCGCTGCACGCACTGACCGCACGGCGTCGGCAGTAGAAGCCTGGCGCCGACGCGCCGCCGCCGCGCTTCTAATGGATTTTCAGTCGACTAGTCGCCGCTGAACGGGCGCAGCAGCCAGCAATTCTGACAGCGCGGTCAACTGAAGATGACTGCGTGTCCGCACGAGACGTTGTTTTAACGTATGCCTCGAAGACAGATTACCAAGACGCACGGAAAATGTCAAGGGTCCGAGTCGTTCTGACACGTAACTGTCAGCGCGTCAAATAAATGACGCTGTCGCCGATTTCGGTCCTGGACGTTGAGCGGAACGCGGAGAACTGTCAACGTCAACTGCTCTGTCGATCATCGTGATCGCGTTGACAAGAGTCGGAATATTCGGAAACTGTTAGTCGGAAACGAAGCCAATAAAACAGAATGTGAGCGGAGTGACGCTTCACGGGCAGCAGGTGTTCACGTCGCAGGAGCTCGGCGTCGACGAACGTACGTTCTCAGCCGTGTGACCTGCTGATGGACGGCGTTCTTGACTGCTGGCTGTCAGTCGTAATCTACCGGTGTAAATGTGAGCGCGGCGCGCCGCGGCGACGTCGCTGGATTACACGACGTAAAGCCGCTTAGATGTACGATGCATTGAGCGGCGTCGAGTCGACGCGCTCGCATTACGTGCCGCTGAATTCTACGAACATCTCGCACGTCGCACCCGCACAACCGCCTATAACGATAACTGACTGGTGGACGCAATTCGACTATACAAAACAGAATCACGTTTTTCGCAGCAACTGAACATTATTCACCAGCATCTTGCGTACTTCGAACGCCGTAAACTTGACGCGATTAATCGGATATCGAGCGATCGCGTGGCGGTGAACTGCAAACATGGAGAAACTGTTCAAGTCGCTGTTAAGCATCCGCGAGATAAAGTTGACGACTGACGACGATTACGTCGACCGACTGAGTCGCCAGTACACCGTCATCATGCTGATCTGCTTCGCGTTCCTCGTCAGCACGAAGCAGTTCGTCGGGCGTCCGATCTCCTGCTGGTGTCCGGCCCAGTTCACCGACAGTCACCGCGACTACGCCAACACCGTCTGCTGGGTAAGCAACACCTACTACCTGCCGATCGAGCAGACAATTCCCGCCGACCGATTCGCCGTGATCGCCGCCGGCGGTGCCGGTGTCAGCTCCGGTACGGGCGGCGTCGGCGGCGGCAGTGCACCGGTCGTGATGGGGCAGGGAGACACGCAGCGTAGCGCGGCGCTCGTCAGCTACTACCAGTGGGTTCCATTCATACTTTTGTTCCAGGCCGTGCTCGCCGCCGTGCCGTCGTTGCTCTGGCGCTTTTTCAACAAACGATCCGGCATCCACTTGGCGACGATCATGGATGCGGCGCGCGTCTGCTGCCGAGCGTCGTACCTCGAGATCCGCGAGAAAGCAGTTCGCTACATCGTCAACCAGATGGACCGCTATCTCCTGGCGCAGCGAGAACACAAAACTGGCTGCATGGTGCGCGTCAAGCACTTCATCGCCAAGATCTGCTGCATCATTGGCGGCCGTCTTTACGGTAACTACCTGATTTCCGCATATCTGACGATCAAGATGCTTTACCTGGCGAATGCCATCGGACAGATTTTCCTGCTGGACGCGTTCCTCGGTTCCGATTTCCACCTGTATGGAGTCTACATCGTGGACCGGCTTATCCGCGGTCAGGACTGGTCGTATTCGGAGCGGTTTCCGCGCGTCACTCTCTGCGAGTTTGAGATCCGTCACCAGTCGCGTGTCCACCAGTACGTTGTTCAGTGCGCGCTAACGATCAACCTCATCATCGTCGTCGTCCTTGGCAACGTCACTGTGACGAACTGACGATCAACCTCTTTAACGAGAAGATCTTCATATTCCTGTGGTTCTGGTACGTGTTTCTGGCATTAGTCGGGGCCATCAACATGATGAAGTGGCTGTTTCGCGCGCTGTACTGGCCCGGACAGGTCCAGTACGTCCGAAAGCAGCTCCGCGCGTTCGACGCGACGCACCGCGAGCCGGGCATTCTCGCCAAGTTCACCGAAAACTACCTGCGCCGCGACGGCATGTTCATCATTCGGCTTGTCGGGCTGAACATGGGAGAGGTGGTGGCCGGAGAGGCGCTGTGCGGGCTCTGGAACAACTACAGTCCCGAGCGCCGTCTCATCGCTGAGAAATCTGGCCGTAAGAAGACCAACAAGAGTCGACTGAACGGGCGTCGACTAGAAGTGATGTGACGGACGACGACTGTACAGCCGCGATGATGCTACCAGGCCGCTTCGTGTACTCCCATCGTACTTGACTGACTAGCGTGTGTGACGAGTCTTGTCTTTGTGCAGTCGTCCAGTCTTGTGCGTGTAGTAAAACTGCGAACAGGGAAGAAATGCCGGCTACAGTACAGGATCGAGCGTCATACGACGTGGTTCTCCGTGATGGCCCATTGCGACGGCATCGTTAGTAACCGCAATTTCTGCGTGTGAATATTATCTGACGCTGAGAAATCGAGTCTCGCTTTTGTCTGCCGCGAATGTACCTGAGGCAGTGAGGTAAAAAAGCGCAGTCAGATGTCTTGTGCAGTTCATTTCAGCCATCGCTGGCGACGTGGGTCGTTACGTTACGTGTGGTGGTGCACTGTGTCGGTGGCTTTGAGTGACTGTGTTGAGAACTATGGAGGTACGCTATATCGGCGAGCGATTTAATTGTCAGACGAGAATGTACTTCACGTCATAGTCCGACGTGGCGTGGGTGCATTTCAACGGACTGGTTTGTTGCGTAATCGGCATTTCCAGGTATAGTCTTCAGAAACAGCAATACTGTACAAATAACTAATTATATTTTTATTCAAAAGTTTCGCAGATAAGTAGAAAAAAGTACGTCATATTCGTGAGTGTTTGTAAAAAAGGCGACGAAGTGGTTGACTGACGTTTGTCGTATCTGCTTGTTATCAGCTTATTGTAACCTCCGCCAAAGAAGTTGTGTTTGCAGCGGTTGACGATTTCGACCGTTCGCAAGATGACTACACTCAAAATGACGACTCTGGAACAATAAACAATCGACTTTATTACCTTCTTGTACCAGTCTGGATTGGGATTCGGATCGGTGGATTTCTGTTTTCAAATTAAAATTTAATTTTTAGCTTAGCTGGCTGAGCTTGTAGTATATAAACGCTAAAAAGCTGCCTGTCTGTCCGTCTGCGTGTGTGGCTCAAATCAGAACCGCTATACGTAGAGACCTGTAATCCGGCATGCGATCCGAACACCCGCGCCGGACAATTCCCCGGACATTCGCCCCAAGCATTTACCCCGTGAAGAAATAACCACCGTAAAATTTCCCCCGAACAAACCCCTAACTGGACATTTCTTCCCGGACATCTCCCCAAAGAACCCCACTAGGATATTCCTCCCCGTGAAATTCCCCCAACTGAGCGTCACTGCCCAGGGGCGCTTTGTTAACGCTGCAAAGTGCTTTGCACTTGAGCAGTAAAATTGAACGCTATTAAGGAGCATGTGTTGCTTATGTAGCGGTATACATGGTCAGCTTTGGCGGAGGTTTGTATTCTGTGAGTGCTTTCTAGTGCTTGTTATCAATCTGCAGGCTGCTATGTAGCACAAAGACGATTGAATAAAACCCTAAGTATTAATTGTTATAAACGCGTCAGATGCTGTTTTTGTTGTTTAATCATTTTAAAATGTTTGCCACTTTTTATAAATAAAAAAGTTTACTCAAATAACTGATAAAACCATGCGTCATCGGGTGCATTTTGCTGTTGGATTTTTGGTGACGAACGTTTTCAGTTTTTCCTACTGTGTTCACTGCTGTAAAGTGTCACTGATTTAAACTGAACGTATGCGCACTAATGTTTCAACTAGCGACGTTTTCAACGTTTTGTTGTACGTGTATTACAATTCTACCCCTAACCGATCCCAACAGCTCAATATCACAGTTCGCGCGATGCTTATAAGCGTTTATTTTATTGATTTATATTGCGTTTTCGGTGCCAAATGAAAAGGTGTGAAAGCAGTGCGAGTGAATATTGATGTCGGCTGAAGCGGGCTGCAACTGCGCCCGCCGCCCACGTTAACAGGTATACGGTAAATCAAAATCGCATTATCTGTCGATGACTGCCGAGTCAGTTGGCAATTGAGTCGGCTCATTGGTGCCAGCGCCGGCAGAACGCGCGTTTTTCAACGTGTATTATTAATGACACCGCAGCCAGCTAAAGTGCAAAGTTACGCAGCATGTATTTCAATTATGACGCACTGACAAGGTGACGTCGCGAAATAATACACGTTATACATCACGACTGTAGGCCTATACAACGTCATTATTACGTAGTCCGTGTTGTTTTTACTTCCTTGATGTTTGTGTGAAATTCGTTGATAGTAATTTAACTAAATCTGAATGTTATGTTCGATTCGTTTATATTGACTGACGGAATAGTTTGATATACACAAATTAAACACATTTGTTTGAAAAATGGTCAAACATGCAATTTTTAGCGCGTGTCGTTAGACGGCGCTACTGCTAACAGCGGTTCTATCTGTCTGTCCGTCTGTCCATCTCACTCGTGGACCACGCCTAAATGCTTCAAGATATCGAAACGCACTTTACATCACACGATTGATCGATGTTTTCTAGTATGTTAGTGCCACATTTCGTGGTCCTGAGTTTAGGGATTCACCCTGAACGAGTGTGTTAAAGAGAGGTGCCCTCCCCATCGAAAGCGCAAATTTGACCAAATCGATGGCATTGAATGACCTTGACCGAATGATCGAATTCGATAGCTGCGGGGTCAGTTACGTAAACGAGGTTAAAGATAGACTTGTACTGTCTGCAGCAACAATGTACTTCGATGAATCTGTTTTTTAGAACGAATTCGTTAAAGAAAGGCACGCTCGTCAAAAGCGATAATCTTATCAACACTGCGCTATATCTGGCAGACGGTGCGAGAGAGGGTGTAGGTTACTATTATTCACTAATAAAAAGTCACATACGGGCTTTGATTGGTACCAAAACCAGTGACCTTCAATGACCTCGAACGGTGTAATGACCGCCGACTCGCGCTATCTGTGCGGTAGCTGAGCTTCTTGTAATAATAATAATAATAACAGATCTACACTTTGCTAATTTCTAAGCCCCTGGGAATGAAGTACCAATGGGCAAAAAA
>Ga0066192_1000171_pt1 | contig 11715 bp, 8 predicted proteins | sample WorMetvacBELIZE1_FD_58707 | JGI IMG/M metagenome (GOLD analysis project Ga0066192, IMG submission 58707) | Marine gutless worms symbiont microbial communities from Max Planck institute for Marine Microbiology, Germany - Olavius vacuus BELIZE.1... | ecosystem: Host-associated > Annelida >... | reverse complement strand
TTCCCAGCCGAAGCTGGTACTCATTTACCGACCCCGGAGGGATGGAAGGCTGAGATGGCCGAAAAATAACAATGTCGGCAACATGCTCCAGCTTTGCTCGTTGGTTTGCAGTTGCCAAATCGTTAATCCTTATTTTCTGAAATTCTGGATCTGCCCCTGCTGCTGCTGCTGCTGCTGGTGGCGGATGATTTCCACCGAGAGAGAGAGAGAAGAGATGGAATGACAGCGGGCAACGAGAAGACTGGAGTCGGAAAAGAAGGATGGATTGAGTCGGCGGGCGGCGAGCAAACATCTTTCGGTTGAAGTCACGCGCGGCAACAAAGCCACGTGGACATACGACAGCAATATCTCTCTCCGAGTGCCGAAGCAATTCATCCTTGGCTTAACCGAAGGAGTTCTTGCGCGATATTGACCGACCGTGGTAGGCAGAACCGCGACATGTACTGCTTCTTTCCGTAAGCCGATTTCTCCTTATTACATTACCGTAAATAGATCGGCAATACACTGTGATTTCGACAATCTTTATTCGCCATCATACAGTGGTAGAGGCAAACAAGCAGCCCACGGGCTGCGACGCTCAGCTGCATTTTCCGGGGTTTCACAGGAGAAAGGAGGGATAAGGAGGATAATTTTTCGTGGGAAAATGTGTCAGGGGAGTGTCCGGGGAATTGGCCGGGTGCATGTCCGGATCCCCACGCAGGATTACAAGTCTTTCCTTAGCTTATATTAGTTATACATCTCATCTCAACTCAACTCAGTTATAACAGTGTTGCAGCTTAGACTGCTGAATTGCTAGACACACGTAACATCATACAAAGTAACACAACGCAATATGCAGTACAAAAATAACCTTCACGACACAGAGACATCGTATGCGATACTGCAGGAGGTTTCGTAAGGATGGAAATAACGCGTTGTTGTCACCTTTTGCCTTTAGTGTCAACGAACTGGCGGTAGGAAGGATGATGAAGACAGCGGGGATGGAAGTGATTATAGCGCGGAGCCGAGATATCTCGTGTCGACAGGTCTCGCGCCGCCTACCGTCATTGTTGTCGTTTCCATTTTTGTCATTATTGCTCGGTCGACGTTCCTGCGAGAGAACCGCCACAGCGTCTGACTGACTGACTACCTCGATGCTCGTCAGTTGACCGGTCGGCAAACCGTTCGGCGTTCTTTCCCGGCGCGCCGCCGAATCGCACGCGAAACAGGAAATTAACGGGCCAGCGCCCGATACGCGCCGGTTCCGGCTATTTTTTCCGCCAGCTGCGTCGAATCGCCGCGGCTCGAATGAGCGAATGAAACGATTGATGATGAACGATCGCTATTAATGACGCCAGTCGTCGACCTCCCTCGGTCAAGGTCATGAACCGATCTCCGCCGCCATTACTAAGCGGAGTGTTTCTAGTTCACCACCGCGAGGCGACAAACACAGCAATTCCATTTATTTCGACCGGTTATCGCCAAAGACCACAGCCGAAAGAGCAACCGAGTGAGCGCTCCTGACCGAGAGCTTTATACTGTTTTTTTCATAGACTCGAATCGTAATAACGAGGCGTATTAAAATATCAATCGCGTATATAAAACGTCGTCAAAGTGAGTGTAAAATCGGAGGCAAGCGATATTATATTTACGTTTTATTGGTGCAAGTTGTTTTTTTTCGGGTCTATAAGCGTCGTGCATCCTTCCTTTGATCTGATCGTTTCCGAATGGTAATCTAATCAGCCTTCCCTGTATCTGAAACTCAAAATGCGTTCGAGTAGCTTTCCTGCTTTTACAATGTGTAGACTCGGCATTGTAACGTCGTAATATAGACATAGTAATATAAACATTATACTGAGTATTGTTGTTGTTGTACAAGTTATTACTGTTGTTACACTCAGATTGCATTTTCTGAATTTCATCTGACGTTATTTTTGAACTCGGTGTCTCGATGAGTTATGCGATAAAGGAGATAGTATTCACAAGAGCTAATAAAAATGATAAACTGTATCACAGGGAAGCAAAAATTTGCACGCCGTCATCAATGTTAGCCCTCAAGATCAAAAATAGTCCCAAGGTCAAAAGTCAAGGTCAGATGTCACCAAAATTTAATTACTTATATCGTGCACTATAACACATATTCATATCGAGTCTGGTGAGTAGTTTTTTCATTTTCTTGGCGCGTTAACACACACTAACCCAGTGAAAGATAGAGAGAGAGAGGCCGACCAACAGACAGACAAACAAACAAACAGACAGACAGACAGACACACGGTCGTCACCAAAAAAACAATGTCTTTTTCGCTCTGCACAGGTGGCACGCAGGAAGAGTATATTATATGAGCATAATGTATATGAATGATGCAGCGAGTCCAACCTACTGGCGCCGCGTTGTATTCGTAATGTGGGCTGAGTGGTCATACTGCGCATGCTGGATGCGGCGGCGGTTGCTAGAGCAACCAGCAGCATCCGCAGCAGCAGCAGCAGTAGCAGCAACTGTTATCAGTGGGCGAGTGTCGCTGCGCGCTCGCAGATCCGTCGACGCTACTCTAGCACTCGACCGGCGTCTCCGTGTGTCGTGTCGGCAGCGGCGTGGTCCGTATATCTCTGGTCAGACGTCGAGTGCTCTCGGCTGACGTCGTGAAGAGGTGCAATCTCGCGCTCAGACGGTTCCTGACGAACCTGTTGTCATTCAGGTAAGCACGTTTTATGCGCAGTTTATTTCGCGGTAAATACAGCAGCTCAGCAGAAGACAGTACACGACATACAAACATATAAAACACACGCATACACAATTATAAACTACGAAACGAGTTTCAAGCATAGACTAAATGCAAGCTAGAGAATGTCGCAATTAGCGCTGCATTGCCACTTGAGGTCGTCCGTCACGCCAGTAGTTCTCGTCTTTAATGACGCTATCGCCTCCGCCGACTCCTAGTTCACCAGCGCATCACTTCAACAGAATTCGAACAGTGCACGACTGGGTTTTTAATGACTTAATTTTTTTCAGCCCGTTTTTCAGGGTTGGGGTGCGGATATTAATCCGTACATCTCGGAAGTAAGTGGTTAGAGCTACACCAAATTGGGAGAGGACATAAACCAATCATCGGCACTTCCGTGTTTAGATATTTTATTAGTATGTTGCTTCGCTTCAACATCAAAGCGCGTCATAGCGACGGTGGTCGAAAATCAAGGCCACATATCTGACTTTTCACCCCCTCCCTTCCTGCAAAAATGAGGAAAGGGATGGGCAAAATGTCTTGATGAACTTTTTAAAGTTTAATTTGGGACCAAACTTCTTATATACTTTTGCTGTGGTGCCGCTGCACGGGCTGGCAGGTTGAATGTCTGATTGTTAAAAAAGGGCAGCGGTAAAACATGAGACCTTCAGACTATTGTCGGCAGTAACGTCACTACGGTTGGTGTCACACGAGGCGGCAACTGTCACCCCTATTTTTCCCGAAAAAACTGACGTGACGACCTTTTCTGCTCATCACTGTCACTTTTTTATTGATTTGACACGGGTGTCACCCCCTGGAGGGTGTCACCCCGGATCTTTTTTTACCTATCCGATAACATTCTCGTGTTTTTCATTTTTTTCACTTTTTTCTCTATTACTGTCCGTTCCTTTAGACTTCTAGATATTGATTAATTTTGTACTTGTTGTCTTTTATAGTTTTTGTCATATTTTTATATATACACATCTTTATTCACCAAGTATCGACCATTCAGTGACTACAGTTTCATTTAGTTTGTGTACAGCTGTTGCCGGACGTGGCTTGAATTTGCGTTGTAAGAAAAACCATTCGAAGTCGCAAGTGCCCACTGGGGGCTCTGATCACCGCTCCTTTAGCTAGCTGTCAGCCCGACAGCACTGCGAGACCACTGATATGCGGTCAGCGCATCGGCTGTTTGCTCCCCCAACGCTTTCCTTGATACTTGTGCCAATGTGCCTGCCCAGTTCCCTGACCAGGGTGGCTGAGAAAAATATAAAAAACGAAATGAAATAAAACCCAGAGTTAGCTAACTGCTGGAAATCCGCAACGCAGCGCGGCGGCGTATAATCATGCGGTTTCGTGTCCGACACGTTTTTTCGTCGGCGGTGGTCGTTGTAATCGAGGTGACAAATGACTGGGGTTCGGCGAGTTAATTAAACGTGCCGTGTCGAGGACAGCTCGATCTTCGGCGTGTCCCAAGTCACTCGTCTGAGCACTGACGCTTATCTGAATGCTGCAGCTGATCTCTGTATTAATTCCCAGGCAACAACTCTCTAGCTGTTTACTTACTGTAAAGTCGTCTCGGCCAGATTATTGGTCTTGTAGTGGGTTTATCCGTGGGTCGAATTTAGGGCTGTGCGAATCGAACTTTCTACGGCTCGAGTACTCCGTCCAGCTTCTTGTCGAGTACTCGATTACTCGACTGATACCGGAAGTGGCTATTAACTATAAAGTGGCCCAAAGAAACGAACACCTGGTTCCTCATACAAATGTAAAACAAAAATGGTTTTACAGTGAGTCAAAATAATGCCAAAAATGCTTTTAAAATCCTCACTAGTCAAGGCAGGGCTGCAACTTGTAAAATTCACATCTAGGATGAAAGCGTGAGGATAAATAAACATAGAAATTAGCATACCGGTATTTTTATTTTATTTTTAAATCCTCGAGTGTCAGAGCTCAAAAATAAAACTCGATCTTTTTCAGGCTCGAGCTACTCGGTTAGTTTGAGTACTCCGCACAGCCCTAATCGGATTGGATTGTTTTAGTTTGGCAAAAACGGTAATTTTTCACAATAAATACTTATCGCAAGAAATGACTTTGAAACTGTACTGAAGCACACTGGCTGGTTCCCATTATATCTTAATATCACAACATTCTTCTGCTGTTTTTTTATTTTTATGCCTCCGCCAACAATATCAAAGCATCGTGTTTTCGGGTTGTCCGTCCGTCCGTCCGTCCGTCCGTTGTCCTTTAACATCTATTCCTCGTGACGCGATATCTCCGTATTTAGTGGAGGGATTTGAAGAAAACTTGGCACAAATATGCATCACGAGAGTGGGGGGATTGCTGCAAAGGTTGTCACGGCCAGATGTCGGTGAGTATTCGTATAACGGTGCAGTAAAATATTGAAGCGAACGACCGGAAAATAGCTTACTACGTACAGCACGTGACGAATGTAAAGTGAATGACGAAATTGAAATGCAGATGTTGACGGTGTCCGTCCGTGAGTTGGGCTATGATGTGGCCGTCTAAGCTGGATTGGGTGAAGAAATAATAGGCCCGCATCAAACTCTGGTCTCACCTGTAACACCAGTTAGTCAACTTTCTACAATAGAAAAGAAAAAAATACCAGACTGAGCAGCTGTTAGTTGAAGTAACTAACACCTGCACAGGTTGAAACATCTCGTCACCGTGACTTCTCACGACTGAATTATGCATGTTAGAGCGATAATCAGAAAGTCATCAATCATCAGCAAAGTCATGAAGCCGTACTTCAGCCCTCATCATACGCAAAGCGAATGACCGCATGCAGCGATTCATATGTACTTTTATATTTTCTCCACATTTACGTTGTATTTTATTGCGCGTTACTGTCTCTCTGTCTGTCTGTTCTGTACGAGATTGTAACTTAGAAGGAATGACGTAGAAAAACCCTATTTGGTGAAAATGTTACTCATGCAATGGGTAACTAGCGTCGCTATTTTAAGTCAAAAGATCAAAGATCAAGGTTAGCGAATCTCTCCAAGTTTCGATACAAAACAGCGTACAACTCAATAACGGAAAATTGTGAAAAGTTTAATTTTTGTACATGTTCCACTAACTGGCGACTTTGGTTATTGGCATTTTATTATTTTGAACGTTTTAATCAGAATTATGGGCAGAGTATGGAGAAAAGTACAGCTGTAGTTTTTTTACCTCAGCTGGCTGAGCTAATAGTATAACCGGCCAAAGCTGTCTGTGTGCGTGTTTGTGTGTTAACCAGGGTGGCACTAATCGTAACTGATGCACGCAGAGACTTGCAATCCTGCGTGCTCAGACCTAATGATGAACTCTGATCACAAAACCAAAAACTAGGTCAGTTTGATCTAGTTTACTGGGTCTATAATTAGGTCATCATAGCAAATGCTTATATACCTGGGTTGCTAGCTGAGCCTCACAGCCCGTGGTGTGCTTGTTGATGTCATGGAGTCACCGAAACTTGATCGTACCAAACATGAAAGCAGGCTTATTACTACTGTTCCACCAATATAAATTAGAGATGTATCGACTACCGGATATATGGTTCCTGCTACGCATCCGGCCAGAATGTTGAACGGCACCGGGTATTGCAACCGGATGGGAGATATTTTACTTAGTTACATGACATATACAAGTTGCACAATCCGCTGTAGGCCTGTCAGTATAACAGCATATAAAGCGTGTTAAATCTGGTTAGCTATAAATTATTCATAAGTACTAACTGAAATTTAAGCAAGCGTATATTATGGATTACTCTGTGCAACAACAACAGCACAAATCAAATATTATTACTGACATTAGCAAACTGCAGTTTATGGCCTACGCAAGTTACGCAACTTCGTGCAGATGATCAGCATGCGGAGTAGTGTAACAGTGGTTCCAGTCATATCCCCGTGGTCGTTCAGAGCAAGTCGCATGCACAGGTCATCATCTGTCCAGAACTCCAGCTAGTCTGCAGTGCGCGGTTCTCCGGGGCTCAGTCCTCGGCCCAATCCTGTTCATCATGTATGCTGTTCATTTCCTCGCGTTGATTGAGCAACGTGGTTTTGCCGACATCTCTACGCCGACGACGCGCAAGTATATGGCTCCAGCAGACCGTCGGCCACGCATGACGGTCCTTCAGCAGGCGTGCATAGATGATGTGCACAACTGGATGCAATACAACCGTCTACAACTAAGCACCGATGAGGCGGAGCTCTTCTGGTGTGCTGCTGCCCGTCGACAGCATCAGCTGCTGCGGTCTGCATGCAGGATTGGGACCGACGCCATCATTCCGTCGACCACGGAGCGTGACCTAACGTTGACGCCGGCCTCAGCATGCGCTCCCTATACGTTCAGCAGACTGTCGCCCGTTGCTTTGCCGTCTTGCGTCAACTGCGCAGTATCCAACGATCAGTTCCAACGTCTGTTTTTCATACTCTGGTTGTCGTACTGTCGAAGTTGGACAACGGCCATGCTACATTGGTTGGTCATCAAGAAAACTTACTCGGTCGCCCGCAGTTCGTGCTCGACGCTGCAGCTCGATCAATCGCCAGTCTTCGCCGCTCCACTCACATCAAAGACACTCTTGCCAGTTTCCACTGGTTGCGTGCTCCCGAACGAATTAAGTTCAAACTGGCAGTCTTTGTCTACCGAGCTCTTCATTTGATTCCGCCTCGGTACCTGTCTGATCAGCTGAGCGGCGTTGCTGACACGTCGTCTCGCAGTCGTGGAATTCCAGCCAACTTACTGTCCGTCCGTCGCGTCTTGTTACAATACTGGACAACGATTATTTGCTTCTGTTGGCCCGAAGCTATGGAACAGTCTTCCGGACGACATTATATCTGCTTCATCACTTTTCGGCGAAAACTGAAAACACATTTATTTCGGCAGTCATAACCGGACGTTATTATGTAGCTTGTTTGTGGTTGTTCTCGCCATGGTGGTAGTAGTAGTTATTTACTTTAGGCCACCTTAAAATCGCTATTTAATGTAATCACACTATCCGGTTTCGGTTCGACCGGATACGCGGGCGGATATCGGGCCACATCCGGTTTTGGCCGAATTTCAAAAATTCGAATACGGTACATTCCTAACATAAATTCTCACGACCGACTTGCCGCGTATTTATGCTCATTACTTTACTTTACTTTTATTTCGCTTCTTTCTACTGTGGTCGGTTATCTCGCTGGTGGCTGTAAGCAAGCAATCATAGCGTAGACAAATATACGACGAACACACCGAGAGACAAAGATCGCTGATTGAGGCGATACGGACCGGCGCTGCCGCAACACGACGCCCCTCACATCACCGCGTCGTCGTCGCCCAAGAATTTCTAGTCCCTGGAGACTTGAGCCGAGACCGAACGTCTGATTGCCGATCCTTCCTTCCCGTCTTCTATTGATCGACTGCGGCGGCAACAGATTCAGTTCTCCAGGTAGACGTCCTTCATTTGCCAGGAGACGAAACGAACGAAAATAAGCTCCAAGGCAGTGGTTCCGAACTTTTTTTCGGTTCCCAGCCGTTAACAGATCCACGAAACCCCGCCACAACTGCGCACGCTAAGTGTCCAATAGTGGCGACTGACAGTTAGGCCTACAGTTAGATATGTTCAGTAACTCAGTTTTTGTGTGCTTTTATTGAGTTTTTATGTACTACTTAATTTCACTATTAGTGTGTACTTTGTACTATATGCATAAGAAATAAATAAATCAATCAAAATCAATATGTCGCTCAACTAATGTTGCGAACTGCAGTTGACTCTCGGTTAAGCTAAAAATTAAAAAAACTGCTCAAATTTTTATCTCACATTGTTCAGTAATTTAGTTAGAAACGAAAAAACTTATACCTTTTAATATATCGACTGACTTTTAGTTTCAATAAATTTCTCATTTTGTGCGGCAACACTGCGAATACAACGACGACTATTTTGCATTTTCAGCAACAAAATTAACTTTTCGGCCATAATTTCAAATCAGTACGATAAAACGTCGTTGTAGGATCGTTAATACGTTCTGCCGCAAATCTATTATAACCCCGAGCGACGAAATTAAACCGAGTAAGTCGTTGTTGGAATCCACATAGATGACGGTCGCTGAATTCTCGATCATTCGTTTACTGCAGTCAGTGACCGGCCGATGTTTGATATGGAGCTGTACTGAACACCGGCGACATCAATCAATCAAGCTGCTGCTGCAATGCCCAACAAAACGACAAAAGCAGCTATAGACAGCGTTGTCAAATAACTCGGCCAAACGTCAACAGCGCCAGCAGCAGCAGCAGCAAATGCGAAGCTGGATCGCATATCGTCTCGGGCCATCGTTTGAGCTCTCGTGTTTAGCTTATGCATCAATCCGGCCGGGGACCGGACGGTTCTCGCGGTAAGCGGGCGGGAATGCCACACGGAACGCGTCCTATACAGCTTCTCGTATACAGATGAAGACATTTCGGCAGATCGTTCGGCGCTCAAAATGATGGACGCCTTGTTCCGCAGGAGTCGCACATATGCTGAAGACCAAGCGTGCATTGGTACAGATTAAATGTGCCGCCGCCGACGAAGTTACGACCTCGCGGCCGGTTACATAATGCATATTTTACAGGGTGGGCCAAATTAAACGCCGCCACGCTGTATATATCTGACTCTTATGTCTAGCTAATCGCAAACCGACTTTTATGATTTTTGTATCGTTATAATCGTGAATAAACGTTGCATACAAGAAATAAAATTTCTGCCATCACCTTGCACATTACGTGTGTCAAAATGACAAAGCACTTTGAACTTTGTTAGTTCCATAAAACATGGCAGCGTATATGAATGTAATTCTAGACCGATTTCGGATAATTTTTACACTGCCTCAACCGGAAATAAACGTGGAAAATTTGGCGTACACTTACTTTACTTACTTACATACGGCGCCTAATACGAAGTCACATTAAGCACCGCAGCCTTAGTAAGAAATGTCTTTTTAACAAGCGTCTAAAAGTGCGTTAATATTCACCAAACGAACAAGGCTGGCAGAGTGTTTCATGGTCGAGAATTGGCAACGGTAAATGATCTATCACGCAGACGAGCCTCAGTCCACGGCACGACACATGAGGCTGTCGGATGACCGTAGTCGTAACTGCGGCGTTGATGTACTGCGTTAGACGACTCGGTGATAATATTGTTGTTTGTTCAGGTGGACAGCCGAGCGAATAAACATTCAGCGATGAGACTTCTGTTGACCTGGTCGCTCGCCGTCTCGACGCTGCTGCTCGCCGGAAATCCTCTCATTTCGTCGCCGCCGTACGGCGTCGCTGACCCGTTGTCGCCTCCTCGCCGTCGGACGTGTGTGCCCGATTGCGTGTGTCTGGCGAGCGGCGGTGATGACGTCACGAGGTCACGTGGGGGAGAGCTGTGCATGCGGTCGGCAGAAGTCGGCCAGCTGTCGGCGTCGCGGCTCGCATCCGTCACGCGGCTGTCGATCAGCGGACCGCCGGCATGGTGGTCGACGCTGCTGCCTGCTGCCGCCCGGCGACTGTCGAACGTGCGTCGTTTGCTAATCGTCTCCGACGGCGGCGCCGACGTCGACGATTGGATGCGTCTCTTTTCCGCCTTCGGTCGACTTAACAGATTGACGATTCGTAACAGTAGCTCGACCGACGCAGCGCAAGCGGCACTCGTTATCGGCCGATTTCTGCCGAACCTCCGCCGGCTGGATCTGTCTGGATCCGGCGTCGGCGCAGTTGAGTTGAGATCTTTGCAGAAGCTACGTCACGTCGAAGTACTGGACTTGGCCGGCAACTCGCTGAGACAACTGACTGCCGCCAACGATAGCGGGTGCATCGACTACGACCAACACCTCGCCACTTCTACTTCAGGATGTTCTTTAGCGTCGGAACTATCTGTCGTTAGATGGTGATCTGAGAACATCGAATTGATGGCAAAGTTTACTACTGTCGGTGATGCTATGTGCATCGACTACGACGAAGACGGCGCTATTTCGGTTTCCGCTTTGAATTCTACTTCCGATTCGCCATCGCCGACAACGCAGCCAGCCGCCGAAATGTGTCGTCAGTCCAACAGGACGTCGTCGTCGCTGCGCGTATTCAACGCCAGCCGGAACCAGATCGCTGCCGTCGACGTCGGTCTGTTCGACCGGAAGTCGGGTCGTAAGTTGGAGCTGCTTGACCTGTCGTTCAACCGACTGAGTCGGATCGACAACGGCACGTTTGCTGACCTGTACTCGCTGCGCGCTATCAACCTGTCTAATAACATCATCGACCACATCGACCTCGGCGCGTTCGCGATGACGTCAGAAGATGAACAGCCCGACTCGGCTGCTGAGGCTGGTTACCAGGCAACCGGTAAACAACGCGAAGAACAGTACTACATTAGTCTGGCATCGTGCACGCGAGGATGGCTTAGCATCCAGGTACTATGTGTATTATGCTAGGTCTAACAATGCTGTTGCTGTCTTCCTATACTGTATTGACTACTGTCTGAAGACAGCGCTACTTCGATTTGCGCTTTGAATTCTACTTCATCGACTGATATCTACTACTACCAGTACTAGCACTACTAATAATCATCCCCATCTTCCGCTAGTCAGTCTATTGTTAATACGGTGATGTTTCTGTCTTTTACTGACTTTTGTCTTCAGTTGTATATAGTTCAGCTTCACAAGCCAGTTCAGTAACGGTTAGCTGTCGCTAAACCGTAAGTAAGTAAGTAAATAAGTAAGTAATAATATTTCTAAGGCATTAAGCAAACAGCCACGGTGCGCCGTGGTCAATTAACAAATGGACATTACTTACTTACTTACTTACTTACTTACTTACGGTTTAGCGATTTTTTCCCCATTATCTCTACTTATTCAAGTAGGCGCACATGCTTAGTCTGTACAATAATCGACCATTATTTGACGTTCAGCCACTTTACAATAAACGTAGAATATACACTGTGTCTAAAAAAACGACACGACATGTTGCAGGCTATATCTTCAACGCACATCAACCGATTTTGGTAGTTTTTGGCAGAGAT
>Ga0066192_1000170_pt1 | contig 11745 bp, 24 predicted proteins | sample WorMetvacBELIZE1_FD_58707 | JGI IMG/M metagenome (GOLD analysis project Ga0066192, IMG submission 58707) | Marine gutless worms symbiont microbial communities from Max Planck institute for Marine Microbiology, Germany - Olavius vacuus BELIZE.1... | ecosystem: Host-associated > Annelida >... | reverse complement strand
ACTCCATTCTTCAAAGGTTACCGTCCACAGTTCTACTTCCGTACAACTGACGTAACTGGTTCTTGTGAACTACCTGAAGGCGTGGAAATGGTTATGCCTGGTGACAACATTCAAATGACTGTTACTCTAATTCACCCAATCGCGATGGACGAAGGTCTACGTTTCGCGATCCGTGAAGGTGGTCGTACAGTAGGTGCTGGTGTTGTTGCTAAGGTTCTTAAATAATATCTAGTTAATCTAGATAGGTTTAAGAAACCCAACAGAAAAGGTCGCTCCTTGAGCGGCCTTTTTTTATGAGTGCTGTTTTTAAACTGGTTACTTGACAACCAATTTTAAAGCGGCTAACATTCGCCGTCCTTAAATAAGGATGGTAGATCAAATTTTGTACAAAAGATCTATCTGAACATAGTATTTGGAGTTGGAAATGCAAAGCCAAAAAATCCGTATTCGTTTGAAAGCATTCGATCACCGTCTGATCGACGCTTCAACGCAAGAGATTGTGGACACTGCTAAGCGCACAGGCGCTCAAGTACGTGGTCCAATTCCACTTCCTACTCGCAAAGAACGTTACACTGTACTGATTTCTCCACACGTAAACAAAGATGCGCGTGATCAATACGAAATCCGTACACACAAACGTGTTCTAGACATCGTTGAGCCAACAGAAAAAACTGTTGATGCTCTAATGAAGCTAGATCTTGCGGCAGGCGTGGAAGTACAAATTTCTTTGGGCTAATCCCCAAAGTTTTAGGGGTGCGATAACCAACAAGTATTTGTTGGCCTAAGCACATTAGTGGAACGATCTGGAATGGTCGGCCGTAGCGGGTGATAGCCCCGTACACAACTGGCAATTGAGGTAAAAAATGGCTATTCAATTAGTCGGACGTAAAGCCGGAATGACACGTATCTTCAACGAAGATGGTGTATCCGTGCCAGTAACCGTTATCGAGGTTGAACCGAACCGTGTAACACAGGTGAAAAACGCAGAAACTGACGGCTACGCAGCTGTTCAAGTAACTGTAGGTACTCGCCGTGCTAGCCGTGTAAACAAAGCTGCTGCAGGTCACTTTGCAAAAGCGAACGTTGAAGCGGGTCGTGGTTTGTGGGAGTTCCGCCTTTCAGGTGACGAAAAAGAAATCAATGTTGGCGACGAGCTAACAGTAGCGGATTTTGAAGCTATTACTTCTGTTGACGTAACTGGTCAATCAAAAGGTAAAGGTTTCCAAGGTGGCGTTAAGCGTCACAACTTCCGTACGCAAGATGCTACACACGGTAACTCATTGTCTCACCGTGCTCCTGGTTCCATCGGTCAATGTCAAACACCTGGTCGTGTTTGGAAAGGCAAAAAGATGGCTGGTCACATGGGCGCAGCTCAAGTAACAACTCAGTCTTTAGAAGTTGTTCGCGTTGATGCTGAGCGTAACCTTATCCTTGTTAAAGGTGCGGTTCCTGGCGCTGTAAATGGTGACGTAATCGTTCAACCAGCAGTTAAAGCTCGCTAAGAGGGGTAGACAATGAACTTGAATCTAACAGGTGCTGAAGGAACTGTAGAAGTTTCTGACGTGACCTTTGCGCGTGAATACAACGAAGCGCTAGTTCACCAGGTTGTTACTGCTTACCTGGCTGGTGCTCGTCAAGGCTCTCGTGCTCAGAAAACTCGCTCTGAAGTAGCCGGTGGCGGTAAAAAGCCATGGCGTCAAAAAGGTTCTGGCCGCGCACGTGCTGGTACAATCCGTAGTCCTCTATGGCGTACTGGTGGCGTAACTTTCGCTGCTAAACCTCAAGACCACTCTCAGAAAGTAAACAAGAAGATGTATCGTGCAGCAATGCGCACCATCTGGTCTGAGCTTGCTCGTCAAGACCGTCTTGTTGTAGTTGAAGAGCTTTCAATCGAAGCTCCAAAAACTAAGCTTTTCAAAGCTAAAATGGCTGAATTGAATGTTGAGAACGCGCTAGTTGTAGCGCAAGAGCTAGATGCAAATCTGTTCCTAGCTGCTCGCAACATTCCGAACGTTGACGTTCGTGATGCAGCGTCTGTTGACCCTGTTAGCTTGATTGCATACGACAAAGTGTTGGTGACAGTTGGTGCTCTGAAACAAGTTGAGGAGGCACTAGCATGATCGGCGAACGCATTTATAAAGTGTTGTTAGGTCCACACATCTCTGAGAAAGCGACTATCGTTGCCGAAGGTAATGGTCAGTACGTATTCCGCGTAGTAAAAGACGCGACTAAGCCAGAGATTAAACAAGCAATCGAAGCGTTGTTTGAAGTCAAAGTTGAATCTGTTCGCACGTTGAACCAAAAAGGTAAAACGAAGCGCACTGTTCGTGGTCTAGGCAAGCGTAACGACGTGAAAAAAGCGTACGTACGTTTGGCAGAAGGCCAAGAAATTGATTTCTTGGGCGCTGAATAAGGGGAGATAGGTCAATGGCTGTTGTAAAAAGTAAGCCAACGTCTGCAGGCCGTCGTCACGTTGTTAAAGTTGTTAACACTGACTTGCATAAAGGTGCGCCTTACGCGCCTTTGCTAGACAAAAAAAGCAAGTCTGGTGGTCGTAACAACAACGGACGCATCACTACGCGTCACGTAGGTGGTGGTCACAAGCAGCATTACCGTGTTGTAGATTTCCGTCGTAACAAAGATGGTATCCCTGCGGTAGTTGAGCGTTTGGAATATGATCCAAACCGTTCTGCACACATTGCATTAGTAAAATATGCTGATGGTGAGCGTCGTTACATCATCGCTTCTAAAGGTCTAGAAGCTGGTGCTGTCGTTTCTAGCGGTGCTGATGCGCCTATCAAAGCTGGTAATACTTTGCCTCTGCAAAACATTCCAGTAGGTAGCATTGTTCACTGTATCGAGCTTAAGCCAGGTAAAGGTGCACAAATTGCACGTTCTGCTGGTGCTTCTGCTCAGCTTGTTGCTCGTGAAGGTCGTTACGTAACTCTACGTCTACGTTCTGGTGAGATGCGTAAAGTTCTAACTGAATGTCGCGCAACTCTTGGTGAAGTATCTAACTCTGAGCACACTCTACGTGTTCTAGGTAAAGCTGGTGCTAAGCGCTGGCGTGGTGTTCGCCCAACAGTTCGTGGTGCGGCAATGAACCCGGTTGATCACCCACACGGTGGTGGTGAAGGTCGTAGCTCTGGTGGTCGTCACCCAGTTACTCCTTGGGGCGTGCCTACTAAAGGTTACAAAACGCGCAAGAACAAGCGTACTGATAAACTTATTGTACGTCGTCGTACTAAGTAATAAGAGGAAACGACTGTGCCACGTTCACTAAAAAAAGGTCCTTTTATCGACCTTCATTTGTTGAAAAAGGTAGAGGCTGCGGTAGAAAAGAATGACCGTCGTCCAATTAAAACTTGGTCGCGCCGTTCTACAATCTTCCCTGAATTCGTAGGGTTGACTATCGCTGTCCATAATGGTCGCCAACACGTCCCAGTTCTAGTATCTGAGGATATGGTCGGTCATAAATTGGGTGAGTTCGCTCCGACCCGTACCTACAAGGGTCACGCTGCGGACAAAAAGGCCAAACGGTAATTAAGGGGTATTAATCATGAGTGAAGTAAGCGCTTCATTGAAGGGTGCTCGCCTCTCAGCGCAGAAGGCCCGTTTGGTAGCAGATCAAATCCGCGGCAAATCTGTAAGCGAAGCACTGAACATTTTGGCGTTCAGTCCTAAAAAGGCGGCAGCAATTGTCAAGAAAGTACTAGAGTCTGCTGTAGCTAACGCTGAGCATAACGAAGGTGCTGATATCGATGACTTGCGTGTTTCTACGATCTACGTTGACGAGGCTATGACTCTAAAACGTATCAAAGCTCGTGCTAAAGGCCGTGCTGATCGTATTCTAAAACGCGGTTGCCATATTACAGTTAAAGTCGCTGACTAATTAGGAGATACCCAATGGGTCAGAAGGTTCATCCAACTGGAATTCGCCTAGGGATAGTTAAAGACCATACTTCTACTTGGTATGCGAACAACCAAAACTACTCTAAGCAACTTTTAAACGATCTTCAGGTACGTAAATACCTAGAAGAGAAACTTGTACAGGCTTCTGTTTCTCGCATCGAGATCCAGCGTCCTGCACAAACAGCTCGTATTACTATCCACACTGCTCGTCCGGGCATCGTGATTGGTAAGAAAGGCGAAGATGTTGAGAAACTACGTAACGCTGTATCAGCAATGATGGGTGTTCCAGTTCACATCAACATCGAAGAAATTCGTAAACCAGAACTAGATGCTAAATTGGTTGCGCAAAACATTGCTGGCCAGCTTGAGCGTCGTGTTATGTTCCGTCGTGCAATGAAGCGTGCAGTACAAAACGCTATGCGTGCCGGCGCGAAAGGTATCAAGGTTCAGGTAAGTGGTCGTCTGGGCGGTGCTGAAATCGCACGTGCAGAATGGTACCGTGAAGGTCGTGTGCCTCTACACACTCTACGTGCTGACATCGACTACGCTACTTATGAAGCTCTAACAACTTACGGCATCATCGGTGTTAAAGTTTGGATCTTCAAAGGCGAAATCTTGGGCGGTATTGAACAAGTGCGTGCTGAAAAAGGCGCACAGAAGAAGAAGTCTAAGTAGGGGGTAGTCAATGTTACAGCCGAAACGTACTAAGTTCCGTAAGATGCAAAAAGGCCGTAACCGCGGTCTAGCACTTCGCGGTAACCAAGTTAGCTTTGGTGAATTCGGATTGAAGTCGACTGAACGTGGTCGAATCACCGCTCGTCAAATTGAAGCGGCGCGTCGTGCAATGACTCGTCACATCAAGCGTGGTGGTAAAATTTGGATCCGTGTATTCCCAGATAAGCCTATTACTCAGAAGCCTCTTGAAGTGCGTCAGGGTAAAGGTAAAGGTAGCGTAGAATACTGGGTGGCTCAAATCCAACCAGGTAAGATGCTTTATGAAGTTGAGGGCGTATCTGAATCTCTAGCTCGCGAAGCTTTCGCGCTAGCAGCAGCTAAGCTTCCTCTAGCTACAACTTTCGTAACGCGTACGGTGATGTAGATGAAAGCAAAAGAATTGCAAGAAAAGTCTGTAGCTGAGCTACAGCAGACCTTGATCGAACTACTACGTGAGCAATTTACTCTGCGTATGCAGAAAGCCACTGGTCAGTTGGCTCAAACGCATTTGCTCTCGCAAGTTCGCCGCAATATCGCACGTGTTAAAACCGTGCTAAATGATAAGGCAGGTAACTAAGATGGCAAGTGTAGAAACTCAAGCTCGTACAGCTACTGGTAAAGTAGTAAGCGATAAGATGGATAAGTCCATCGTGGTACTAGTTGAGCGTACTGAACGTCACCCTCTATACGGTAAGTTCGTTCGTCGTTCTACTAAACTACACGCTCATGATGAAAACAACGAGTGTCAAGTTGGTGATACAGTTAAGGTTGTTGAAACACGTCCTTACTCTAAAACTAAAACTTGGAAACTGGTTCAGGTTGTTGAGAAAGCAGCTGCTGTATAAGCAGCTCCTTCCTTCATGAGACTTGTTATCTAATTTGATTGGAGAGCAGAAATGATTCAAACAGAATCGATGCTTGATGTAGCAGATAACAGCGGCGCAAAGCGCGTTCAGTGTATTAAAGTACTGGGTGGCTCTCATCGTCGTTATGCTACTATTGGTGACGTAATTAAAGTCACAGTTAAAGAAGCGATCCCTCGTGGTCGTGTTAAGAAAGGCCAAGTTATGAACGCAGTTGTCGTTCGAACTAAGAAAGGTGTGCGTCGCCCTGATGGCTCAGTGATCCGTTTTGATGTAAACTCTGCGGTTCTATTGAACGCATCTGGCGCGCCAATTGGTACACGTATCTTTGGCCCTGTGACACGTGAGTTGCGTACAGAGCAATTCATGAAAATTGTTTCTCTTGCACCAGAAGTGCTGTAAGAGGTAGGGGACCGAATATGCGTAAAATCAAACGTGACGATGAAGTCGTAGTAATTGCTGGTAAAGACAAAGGCAAACGCGGCAAAGTTGTTAAAGTAGTAGACGAAAACCGCGTGATTGTTTCTGGTATCAATATGGTCAAGAAACATGAGAAGCCAAACCCAATGAAGGGTACGACTGGCGGTATCGTTGAAAAAGAAGCACCTATCCAGGTTTCTAACGTAGCCATTTTTAACAATGCTACTGGTAAAGCGGATCGCGTCGGCTTTAAAGTGAATGAAGACGGTACTAAAGTACGTGTTTTCAAATCAAACAGTGAAGCGATCGACGCCTAAGAGCGAGAATTATAGCCATGGCGAGACTTAAGCAAGTTTATAAAGATCAAGTAGTAGCTCAACTGACTGAACAGTTCAGCTACAAAAACGTAATGGAAGTGCCTAAGATCACTAAAATTACGTTGAACATGGGTGTTGGTGAAGCTATCGCAGACAAGAAACTTCTTGAAAATGCGGTAAATGATCTTACAGCACTTAGCGGCCAAAAAGTTGTAGTAACAAAAGCACGCAAATCTGTTGCGGGCTTCAAAATCCGTGACGGTTACCCGATCGGTTGTAAAGTTACTCTTCGTGGCGACCGCATGTGGGATTTCTTCGACCGTTTGGTTGACGTTGCAATTCCACGTATCCGTGACTTCCGTGGTTTGAACCCGAAGTCATTTGACGGACGCGGTAACTACAGCATGGGTGTTAAAGAGCAGATCATCTTCCCAGAAATCGATTACGATAAAGTTGATCGTGTACGTGGTCTTGATATCACTATCACAACAACTGCTCGTACCGACGAAGAAGGTCGTGCTTTGCTAGCCGCCTTTAGTTTCCCTTTCAAGAAATAAGAGGTAGGAATCATGGCTAAAGTATCAATGATTCAACGCGAAGCTAAGCGCACAAAATTAGTAGCAAAGTACGCTGAAAAGCGTGCTGCTCTAAAAGCGATCATTAACGACGTTAATGCATCGGACGATGAAAAGTGGGAAGCAACGCTTAAACTGCAAGCGCTTCCACGCGATTCATCTTCTTCTCGCCAGCGTAACCGTTGTCAGGTTACTGGTCGTCCACACGGCGTATTCCGTCGCTTCGGCTTGTCTCGTATCAAGCTACGTGAAGCAGCGATGCGCGGTGATGTACCAGGCTTGAAGAAAGCTAGTTGGTAAGCAAGTAGAGCGCGATCATAATACATTGCAGTGAGGGGGTGTCCAAATACTGGACATTCCGCTCGCTGCTGTGTACTATGCGCGAGCTCTATTTGCTGCACAATGGTTTTTTCTATTAGGAGCTCTTAAATGAGTATGCAAGATACACTTGCGGATATGATCACTCGTATCCGTAACGCACAGTTGGCTGCAAAAACAACTGTGTCTATGCCTTCATCAAAAATGAAGGTGTCTGTTGCTAACGTTCTTCGTGAAGAAGGTTACGTAAGCGGCGTTAGCGTTGAAGAAGGTGCTAAACCTACTCTTACTATCGAACTTAAATACTTCGAAGGTAAGCCAGTAATCGAAGAGATCAAGCGCGTCTCTCGTCCAAGTTTGCGTCAATACAAAGCATCAGCAGAACTACCAAAAGTAGAAGCAGGCCTAGGCGTTGCTATCATCTCTACTTCTAAAGGTGTTATGACTGATCGTGCAGCTCGTGCTGCAGGTATTGGTGGCGAAGTTATCTGCACAGTATTCTAGGAGTTAGTATGTCTCGAGTTGCGAAAAGCCCTGTGACGCTTCCTAGTGGTGTAGAAGTTACTCTAAATGGCCAAGCTATTGCTGTAAAAGGCGGTAAAGGCACTCTAGAGTTTAACGTCCACGCAAGCGTTGAAGTTAAGCAAGAAGAAAACGTTCTTACTTTTGCTCCACGTGATGGTGCAAAACAAAGCCGTGCACTAGCTGGTACTACTCGTGCCCTAGTTAACAACATGGTTACTGGTGTTAGCCAAGGCTTTGAAAAACGTCTACTACTACAAGGTGTAGGTTACCGTGCTGCTGTTAAAGGCAACGTACTTAACCTTGCACTAGGTTTCTCTCACCCAGTAGATTACGAATTGCCAGAAGGCATCACTGCTGAGTGTGCATCACAAACAGAAGTTATTCTTCGCGGTATCGACAAGCAAGCGCTAGGTCAAGCAGCTGCTGAAGTTCGCGGCTTCCGTCCACCAGAGCCATACAAAGGCAAAGGTGTTCGCTACGCTGACGAAGTTGTTCGCCGTAAAGAAGCTAAGAAAAAGTAGTAGGTAAGCATTCATGAACACTAAGAAACAATCTCGAATTCGTCGTGCTCGCCGCACGCGTTTGCATATTCGTGACCTAGGTGCGAACCGTCTTACTGTAAATCGCACGCCTCGTCACATGTATGCACAAGTTATTTCGCCATGTGGTAGCAAAGTGCTAGCAAGCGCTTCTACTCTAGACGCGAGCCTACGTTCTACTGCGACTGGTAACAAAGATGCAGCGGCTAAAGTGGGTGCATTAATTGCTGAACGTGCTAAAGAAGCTGGCATTACTGCTGTAGCTTTCGATCGTTCTGGCTTCAAATACCACGGTCGCGTTCAAGCGCTAGCTGATGCTGCGCGTGAAGCTGGTCTAGAGTTCTAAGGGGTAGCAAATGGCAGTTAACGAACAACAAACTAGTGATCTTCAAGAGAAGCTAGTACAAGTAAACCGCGTTGCTAAAGTAGTTAAGGGTGGTCGTATCTTCTCTTTCACTGCTTTAACAGTAGTTGGTGATGGTAACGGTAAAGTAGGTTACGGTCGTGGTAAAGCACGTGAAGTACCTCAGGCTATCCAAAAAGCGATGGAACAAGCTCGCCGCAACATGGTTTCTGTTGCGCTAGATGGCGACACTCTACAGTACCCAGTTAAAGCGGTTCACGGTGCATCTAAAGTGTACATGCAGCCAGCTTCTCAAGGTACTGGTGTTATCGCTGGTGGTGCGATGCGTGCGGTTCTTGAAATTGCAGGCGTACACAACGTATTAGCAAAATGCTACGGTTCAACTAACCCTGTTAACGTTGTACAAGCAACGATTAAAGGTTTGGCTGACATGCGTGCACCTGAGCAAATCGCTGCAAAACGCGGTAAGTCTGTCGATCAAATTTTGGGGTAATGTGAAATGGCTAACAAAACCATCTCAGTTCAACTGACTCGTAGCCCAATCGGTCGTCTTCCAAAGCACCGTGAAACAGTTAAAGGCTTGGGTCTTAAAAAGATCGGTCAAGTTCGTGAACTAGAAGATACTCCTTCTGTTCGTGGCATGATCAATAAAGTTTATTACATGGTTAAAGTGGTAGGAGAATAACATGTTCCTAAATACTATTCGCCCTGGCGAAGGTAGCAAGCATGCTCCTAAACGTGTAGGCCGCGGTATTGGTAGCGGTTTGGGCAAAACAGGCGGACGTGGTCATAAAGGTCTTAAGTCTCGCTCTGGTGGCTCAGTTAAGCCAGGTTTTGAAGGCGGTCAAATGCCATTGCAGCGTCGTCTGCCAAAATTTGGTTTCACTTCACGTCAGGCTCAGTATGTAGCTGAAGTTCGTCTAAACGAACTAGCCGCAGTGAATGCAGAAGTTGTAGATTTGGCTGCTCTTAAAGCTGCCGACATCCTAGGTGACAAAATTAAGACTGCTAAAGTTATTCTTTCTGGTTCAATCGAGAAAGCTGTAACTGTACGTGGCCTAAAAGTTACTAAAGGTGCTCGTGCTGCTATCGAAGCAGCTGGCGGAAAAGTTGAGGAATAGATGACAAAGCGTGGCTCACTACCAGCAGGTATGCAAAGCGGACTTGGCGAGCTTTGGGCTCGTATCCGTTTTGTTTTCTTAGCAATTATTGTATATCGAATTGGTGCACACATTCCGGTGCCTGGTATTAACCCAGACCGTCTGTCTGCATTGTTCGACCAGAACGAAGGCACAATCCTGAGTCTCTTTAATGTGTTCTCAGGCGGCGCATTGGAACGAATGAGTATTTTTGCTCTTGGTATCCTGCCCTATATTTCTGCTTCGATCATTATGCAGTTATTGACCGTAGTGAGTCCGCAGCTAGAGCAGCTTAAGAAGGAAGGTGAAGCGGGTCGTCGTAAGATTACTCAATACACTCGTTATGGTACGGTTCTTCTTGCTCTTGTTCAGTCTGCTTCTATGGCAGTCGGCCTAGCAAGCCAAGGTATTTCGTTCAGCTCAGGTTTAGAGTTTTACGCTGTTGCAGTGGTAACTCTTGTAGCTGGTACGGTTTTCTTGATGTGGCTAGGTGAGCAAGTAACAGAGAAAGGCATTGGTAATGGTATTTCGATCCTTATCTTTGCTGGTATCGTGGCTGGTCTTCCTTCAGCTCTAGGTCGTTCTTTTGAATCAGCCCGTCAAGGTGATATCAATATCCTTGCACTGCTTTTGATTGGCGTATTGGCTGTTGCGACAGTCGCGTTCGTTGTTTTCATCGAGCGTGGCCAGCGTCGTATAACAGTTAACTATGCTAAACGTCAGCAGGGCAAAAAGGTGTTTGCCGCACAAAAGAGTCATTTGCCACTAAAAGTAAACATGGCTGGTGTGATTCCGCCTATCTTTGCTTCTAGTATTCTTCTGTTCCCTGCATCGATTGGACAATGGTTCGGTCAAGGTGAGGGCATGGAATGGTTGCAAAATATATCTTTGGCTCTAGCTCCTGGGCAACCGCTATATGTGCTGTTGTTTGCGATAGCAATTGTTTTCTTTTGCTTCTTTTATACAGCGCTGGTGTTCAACCCTAAAGATGTGGCAGATAACTTGAAAAAGTCCGGTGCGTTTTTGCCGGGCATTCGTCCAGGCGACCATACAGCTCGATATATCGACGGTGTTATGACTCGTTTGACGCTATTCGGTGCATTGTATATCACGCTAGTGTCATTGATGCCTCAGTTCTTTGTTGTGGCATGGAATGTTCCTTTCTACTTCGGCGGTACTTCGATGTTAATCGTTGTTGTCGTTGTGATGGACTTCATGTCTCAAGTACAAAGTCACTTAATGAGTCATCAATACGAATCATTAATGAAAAAGTCTAATCTGACTGGATATGGTCCAAATGGCCTAATGCGTTAAGCATAGGTTGGAGTTGAACATGAAAGTACGTGCATCTGTAAAGAAAATCTGTCGTAACTGTAAAATCGTTCGTCGTAACGGTTCAGTTCGAGTGATCTGCTCTGAGCCTCGTCACAAACAGCGTCAAGGTTAATAGCTCGATTATTCGATGATGGGAGGGTGGTTGATTTTTGTCCGCTACGCTGGCATAATCATCCGCCCTCATGAAAGCAAAGTGATGAAGAGATTCATCCATAACAACGGAGTAAAGTGAATGGCCCGTATAGCCGGTGTCAATATTCCTGACAATAAACATGCGGTCATTTCTCTAACTTACATCTTCGGGATCGGTCGCACACGCTCACAAGAAATCTGCCAAGCTGCAGGTATCGCAGAAACTGATAAAATCGGTTCTCTAAGTGATGAAGTGCTAGACCGTCTACGTGGCGAAGTTGCTAAGTTTACTGTAGAGGGTGACCTCCGCCGTGAAGTCAGCATGTCTATCAAGCGTTTGATGGACTTAGGCTGTAACCGTGGCATCCGTCACCGCCGCAGCTTACCTGTTCGTGGTCAACGTACCAAAACGAACGCTCGTACGCGAAAAGGCCCTCGTAAGCCAATTCGTAAGTAATTCAACGCGTTTCGCTCTAGTGCATTAAGTCTGCTAGAGCTGAGCATTAGATTTAGGAAAAGTGCAATATGGCTAAGCCAGCAACGCGCAATACCAAGAAAAAAGTCAAAAAGACGGTCGTCGACGGTGTTGCTC
>Ga0066192_1000169_pt1 | contig 11755 bp, 11 predicted proteins | sample WorMetvacBELIZE1_FD_58707 | JGI IMG/M metagenome (GOLD analysis project Ga0066192, IMG submission 58707) | Marine gutless worms symbiont microbial communities from Max Planck institute for Marine Microbiology, Germany - Olavius vacuus BELIZE.1... | ecosystem: Host-associated > Annelida >... | reverse complement strand
TTCTGAGATATAGCGTTCGATAGGTCCAAAATCGCTATATTCGGCTACCCCTCTTGTATTAAACTCCCCCGACGGAGGGGTTCCCCTGGGACGATCTCAGTAAAATTTTACCTGAATGTCAGCACATGGCCAGCGTACCAAATGGTGTAGAAACAGTGCGGAAAATTTTAATCGCCTGAGTAGGGTGCACCAACGTTATAGACAGACAGACAGACGACAGACAGACAGACGGACGGCCGATGACATATAATGACATAATTTTGTGAACGAGCTCCAGCTTTGATCGTGAGTTCCTAGAGCTCCACTTTCCGAACTTTTAGACCCGCCCCTGACTTGACCGATACGCACCGTCTGGCTGGGTACTGCTGCTGGCTCGAGCTGACGACGTAAAGCTCGGCGGTGGACCTCGACGAGGCAAAGAACTTTGTGACGTACTTCGAGGGACGTCGGCCGGCGATGTCTGTGGATACGTGATTATCCGTGCGTCGGCGGCTGAAGACGATTCCTGCAACGTTCAGCAACGGTAACTTACTCAATGAGAGCAGCAGCTTTTACGACGATCAAACGAGCCAGCTTCAGCCTACGTTTACGGTGCGTATAGTTTTCTTCAAATTATTATAATTTTGTTTTCTTATTTGTTGCAGGCCAGACAGACAATTTAATTGTTTTGCACAAAATACTCGACACTGATGAGCAATGATTTGATACTGCACCAATCTGAACGTATTTTTTACAACTTTCAGAGGTTTTTGCCCCTAAATCCATAACTTAGCAACTAGGGCGTTAGAACGGTTAATGCACACCCCTCACTTAGCATGAAGTTATTTCGTACTGAAACCACTATTGAAAACAGGCAATATTCACGCTGTTTCACGATCGTTGATGCTGTCGTCACAGTCGTCTACTCATCAGACTGACACCAACAGTACCTGACGATGAAGTGATCAAGTAATGTGCAGCTAACGCACCTGTTCGGAGTCGTGAAGCAGCTGACGTAGACGTTTGAGCTGCGACTCGAGCTGTTCGTTGTGTTCTTCAAGAACTCGCATCCTCGCCTCTAGGCGGCCCTTGTGCTGCCGCAGCAGGCGGGCCTCGGCCACCAGGTCCACGTCGCCGTTCGCCTGGACGCTGGTGTCCGCGTTGCCTGCCGCTGAATCTTCGCCTTTCAGATCCTTCTCTTCACCGAGTGCTCGTCGCAGCTGGTCGTACTCATCTTGCAGCGCTCTGCAACAGCGATATCGTATATTCACTCAGTTACATGTATTGGTCTTGTTGACCAGCTGCGAAGCGGCGTGGTATATAATTTCGGTCGTGTCTGTCTGTCTGTCTGCCTGTCAGACGATAACTTTCAAAAGCCTTAACGTGGGAAGTCCATATTTGCACATCCGGTATTTCTCAAGACAATACAGGCCAAGTTCGTATATGAAGGTCGTCGCGTCAAGGTCAAGGTCACAGGAGCAAACAAATATAGAAAATCCCTATTCCTGCGATGTAAAACTTCGAGTGGCCGGCTGCGTGTAGCATGGGGTTTTCGGATATGGCGGATCGAATGGTGTGACCGCCATCGTTGTCACGTGACCAGAAGTGGCCACGCGTATGCGTAACTAAATGAGGCACTGCAATTCGTCATCAAATACACGCGACTTCCCTGTAGATACAACCAGTTTAGACGCGTGGGTTAGCTGATTGCCATATTGAATCTCTAAGTGGGGGTTTAAAATTTTAATTTCGATCTCACGTGATTGAATACTAAATACACGCTGCCCACCCGCCAGTTTTAAGCGGACAATAAAATATCTGCATGTCGTAATCGTATCGTTCTTGAATAAACTCATCGGCTATGTATTGTATAAGATAGACGGTATTTCTCACGCCCAACCAACAGTATCTGGACGCTCTTTGACTTTTTATAGCCCATCAAGGGAATGTATAAATAAGAATAATCACCATTCAATCTTCAGTTATCCTTATGTCAGATTCACACGTGTTTATGCTGTTTTACACCACATTCATCATTAAAGACCGCGCCACAAGAGTCGACCTCACGGGCCGTTGGGTCGGCTCTTGTAGCGCGGCCTTTACGTCAAGCCGTGCCGGGCCAGGCAATACAAGAGCACATCATTGATCATTCTAACGTAGACTGTTGTATAATCTGTACATCTACGTGTCGTAATAACTATAAACACATAATTTTATAAGCATGTCTCAAACAAACCGGTTTTCCTCTTCGAGGTCCTTGATCATCGCTTCCAGTTCCACTTTCTGATCAGTGTCAACAGCCATCATGATCTGCATCGGACTCTGCAGCTGCAGCCAACATCAACGACAACCGCTGCAGCTCGTTCATCAGCTCAACTAATTATTGTGTCGCAGTAAGTCAGTCAGTCAGTTAGTTAGTAAGTAATTAATTAAGTAAGTAAAACTTACTACCCGCCATATATAGCAAGATGCTATTCATGAGTAAGCAAATAAGTAAGTAGGCTAAATGAATTATTTATACACGGCGCATCAAAAGCAAAAAGTCACTAGTGCGCGAGGATACGATACGAAAGAAGTGGCAAAGGCTGCGTCTTGAGCCTACTTTAAGTGTTAAAGTGTAATACTGACACTATCAGAGTGAGTCTCTGCATACTGTTTAATGTAACCATCTTAAGAAGTTTTCGATTAAATTTACAACAACTTGAAACTTCAACACATTGTTTCATAAGACATCTGTATCGAAAACTCGAGGTTAATTTTTGACCAAATTACTGCGTATACATACACTGTAACACCAGAGAATCGTGATGATATTGGGGTCGTTTGGCTCGAGCTTTTAGAGGTCATGAAGAGAGTTGCAACCTAAGAGAGAATTTGTTGTTAACCGTCTGTATCTCCAGTGAGTCCAGTCTACTCATCAGTCGTCACTCAAATTTTTCTCCCGTTCTGTTGTTGTTGCACAATAAAATTAAATTACAATCACTTTCACACAATTTCTGTACAAAATTAAGCGTTATTTTTATTACTGGAGTTTTGGTAAATGATACATATATATAATTTGTGTAATATTATGAGCTAAAACAGTTAGCAGAGAACTTTTCAGAGGGTTGTAGCGTAAAAGGCAAGAAATGCTGAACTTAGCAACTCGTTATAAAAGTTCTACAGTTCTAAAATCTTTTTGGATTTCAATTGAATTTGATTTTGAAATTTTGAATTAGTATACAGAATACGTGTATGTCTTGCATGTGCGACGCTTTATGACATCGTCACAGTTTAAGGATATATACATAGATATACATACATAGTTTATTCGTCTCATGGACAGTAAGAAATGTAACAATATATGTAACAACTACAACACTTTGTTAGTGTCAGCAGCACTTACAGACTGTTTCGAATTGCAGCCGTGTAAGCACTGGCAGTACTGCGCGATCAGGTTATGCTCGTCCTCCCTGCAGACAAGTTTAAGTTAAAATAAACTTAAAAATCATTATTAAAGCATCATTATCAACAGCAGTCTGTTGTTGCTATTGGTTACTTCACTTGAATGCGACCAAACATAAATATAATATTTTAATAAAAAACAACAAATGGCTTCAAACTGAGACATAAATATGGCATTTTAAACACCTCTTATCATAAAAGTTATCAATACTTCAATTATCGTGCAACATAAGATATTGTATGTATTCACAGCGCATAGAGTGATCCCACTTAGAATCAATAATGGCTCATATGTGACCCACGTAACCCACTGTTAACATTGTTACTGAACAACTGCAGTAATAAACAGATCAGATATCTACCAATCTGGGGTCGTTTCTCGTCGCGTCTTTTCTACTTGTGCTAATCTGCAACCAACAGCATGTCGTATTAATATCTAATATGTAAACTCAGGAAAAAAGCTACTCATTCCACTACGAGGATACGAATCTGATACTGATCTACGACGAAGAAGACCGCTCGATGTTACAGTCATTGCAGCTGATTCCTGAGATGCTGTCCATGAGGCATAGATTACAATGTGCATTAACAATGATATTGACTGTTGGTATACTAGTATATTACATTTTGCCAGTTACATCATGTAACTATTCTACAGCTATACATGTACATACAATTATTTCGTTCTTTAACCTTTACGTTCTTCATCAATAAAAATCGAAAAGTTTAAAATACGAATAACTGATTCGAACGTCACAACTATGGCATGTAGGCTTATATACGTATGTATTGACTAAAAAGTGAACAGACGCTACAGAATAGTTTATATCAAGCAAAAAGTATAAAATACCGAATTTTTCTGTGTTAACTATTGTTGATAAGTCTTATATACGCCTACGTCTTCAAAGTTTTCGTGACGTCGGTCACAGCTCGGGTACCTGTTTATATTTATAGTTTTCGGTGTTTTTTTCTCATGAAACCATAGTCAAAAATGACACATAATAATATTATATAATATTATAACACGTCAAATTAACTTCTGTTTTCAAAGCGGTGCTCCAGCTAATTTCACTGCCTGGAAAAACAGAACACCAGCTATTCGAATATGCGACAATAGAGCCTGGAGTTGTTAACACCACTTCCAAATGTGCCCAAGTTTCTACATTGCACTGCGTGTCTCAAAAACTTGACCACCAGCTGAAGATGGTAACTTTGTCAAACCTTGACCGACTTTCAATACTGTTTACCATGGTTTTTTATTAGAAATTTAAATCTTTCCAGTGGTGAAAAATTTTTGAAAATCGGTTAAGATTTGACGAAGTTACCGCCATGAATTTTTGGTGCGTTTTTTGCGACACGGTGTGCCATTCGACGAGTTAATAATGAAACGTGAACGATACTGCGCGCGCACCTATTGGCGTAGACTTCAATTCTCATGTGCATCTCGGCGGTGGCAGAGTTCTTGAATTGTGAAACCGACGACGACTGAGACCGACTGACACGAAACAAACATCACGTCCGCAAATGTCACTCTGCGTTACTATGCGAAATACAAAACACTGTTGTGATGTTACACCCAATTGCGGCATGACAAAACTGTGGCAATCTGTCGGTTGACTTTTGTCGTCGACCTTCTTTACTCTCTATGCTCTTATTTTCACCCGTGTTGAGAATTAAAGTGTTTATCTCAGTCGTTAAGACATCACAACGTCAATATTTCCTTTTAGAACCATTGTAGCCTACAGCTTAACTGGGCTTTCATTTACTTTACCCCCTCTCGACTTCTTGGCTCTTGGGCTCCCTGGCTCTTACAGGGGCTGTCTCTTATTCTCCATGAACTAGTTAGGCCTAGGTCTTCGGCTATGAAATCACACTATTCAACAAACACAATAGGCTATTTCATAATGTATGACAGAACCACAGTACAGTACATGTAGCCTATAAAATGCCGTCAAAAGATTAACCAATTTATTATCTTAGTCTCAGCCGGAAGACTCTACTGGATTCGAAACTGGGTTGTAGGCCTTACTGGTAGGCTAAAACAAGAAGAACCGTTGGTATTATGATATATAAAACAGACCATAACATTCAGTCAGCAAAACAGCATTAATAAAACTGCACGGAACAGAAAATAAACTAGAGAAAAATACCTAAACACCGAAAATATGCATCACTTAATCACAAAACCTATCTGACTCAACGTATACATCAACAACAGTCACAAACTCAAATGTACACAGGTTTCGCCGGAAATTAACAGTAGTTAAAACACAGGCACCGAGTTTGTGTTTCCGTTACCGAGGCAAACTCATCCCCTCCCCATTCAATTTATTCTGTCTTTTTTTCTCCGTTTTTATCATCCATTCATTTTCTTTTGCAAGCATTGTCAATTCCTTCTCTCTAAAGTTACACTGCGATTAAAAAACAGCAATCACTCAAAAAATGAGCGACTGTTGAGTCAAAGTTTGGAAGTTTAACAACTTGACTTCATTACCGCTATGACCACCCCTGTGGAGTCGGCGCAAAACCGCCAAATAATACATACAACATGTACAACGCCATGTAAGAAAATAACACGTTAATTAACACGTTAACATGTTATGTAGCGCAGAGTTAAGTGTAAGAAAATCGTCACACGCAGATAATCACCAGTTCCAGTGCAATACTTCTCAGGAAATTAGTGCTTATTAGACAAAACGTTTTCAAGCCATTTGTTTGCAGTTTCCAAGACAGCAAAATTCCGCGCCACATGCAGAAATACGATTATTAAAATTTTAATTGCAACACTACTTAATCACTCATTTATCGAAACAAGTTAAATGTCTTAATGAATTTTATTTAACGAATTTGGATTTTGCATCTATAATAAATGTGCAACTGAAACGCGCGCATAATAATGTAATAAAATAAATACAAAATATATCACGGCTACAAAAGGAAAAATGACCACTTAAGTTAAATTAATGACAACCAAAATGTGCGAACTATGTTAAGACAGTCTGTTACGTGCTCAGTGCATACCGTGTATATATGAAAACACACATCATGTCCATCAAATTGCAGCGTTAAGAAAACCAACTGAATACAATATCGACTTGACCGTAAAAACACATTTGAAAAACGTCGATACCTGCATTAAAACAACATGAAGAGCATGCACGTGTTACGACGACACGCAATGAAGAATTAACGGGCGCATATTAATATTTTATAAACCAGCGAACAACGTCGACAAATCGGCGATGCAACACCTGGTTCCTGGCAGGCCGCCTTTACTAGCAGCGTTTAACGAAGTACTGCTGGCTGTCGAAGAGCGACTGTCCTGTACTGCGGCCGCCTTTGCAGCAGCCGCTGCAACTGGAGCATTATACGCAGCTACCATCACGTCTTGCGACCTCCTGGACAACACGTGTCGTTTGTGACGGGTATCAATGGCGCATTCAGAGACGGCGACGTGGGCGATTTAGGTACGCGCACGCAGCCTATGTTCGTAGAAGGTGATGAACGCGTGGAGTTCCCAAATGCGGTAACCAGAAATTTATACATTTATTTCCGGGGGTGTTGTTCTCCCTTCCCTTTCGTCCCTTTCCATCATTTCCTTTTTTTCATATCTTCCTTCCCTTTTGCTCTCTCTTTTCCTTGCTGCTAGCTGAGGAATTTGGCATATCGCGTTGGCGTTAGCTCCCCTCAGCGGAGAGAGGGGAGAACGACATTTGCAGCCACCAAATTCGTTCCATGGGTCTTATCGCTCTAAATATACCGAGTCCCGCCCGCAAACGCATTTTGGTGTATTTAAAGCCCAGGAAACATGTGCGAAGGTGGATGCAAATGTCGTCCTATTTCTGTCAAACGAAATCTAAAACCTGGAGCATGTTACACCATACAGCCGCTTATTAAATTCTACGTGACTATTTTTTTACATTTTATTGGAGATTTAACACAACAAAAACCCTCCTAGTTGCGGCCTTGGCGGTCGCAACATCCGGAGCATAGGCTGGAGGTGGACCTGAGACGGGATCGCACCTTTTGGTTTGGGGTATTACCACGAGAAATTTTTAAAAATAAAACGTCCATAGCTGCATTTTTACACGTCCAAAGGTAAAAACTAACATCATGAAAAATTGAAAAGACAATTAAATACTCTGAAAGATAAGTTTCGAGTATGAACTGCAATTTGACCTATCGTAATTTAGGGGCTTTTCAGTACCTCAAGAATCCCCTGGTTACAAGACTGTAATTGTCTCGCCTCTGCGACGAAAAATAACATTTAATAAATTAGACTATAACCACAGAAATAACGTTCGGTCAATCGTCTATTCTCTGATACCTGTCTATATCCGCCAGTTTCTGGTTATTACGAATTTATGCTCGCGTTTATCATTTGGCATAACCAGTAGACGAGTGAAATACTACAAAACTGCAATGGTCAGACATTTTGATGAATTAATTTAAAGAAATTAAAGAAAAAACTAACAGCCTATACCAAGTAACATAAACATAGAATTAAACAGCGAATACAACCTTAAGGAACATTACTAACCAAAAATGTGCTCCAAAAATATCGTTGATGATCAACGTTTATGATTAATATATTTATTACCTTGACTACATGTACGTGGCAAAGTCGTCACCTCGGCTTAAACTAACCAACAGTGAAAATAATCCCCAAAATCACTGCATAATTAAATGAACACAGGCCGTAGACAAGCAAGAAAGTTAATGGTGTTAACCCCACCCAGAAAAGGAACCATAAAATTTTCTGGGTGACGTTTCGCCGAATGCAATACACAATACTATAATAGCAATAGTATTTATGAGAGCCTCCTAATGGTGGAATTACATATTAGCTTTAATGAGCGACGTTGACGTTGAAAAGGCTGGCGACTAAAACTGTCGCCAATTTGCTACCCCCCCCCCGCGTAAATTTCTGGCTACAGGAGAGGCCTGAATGAACAAACAACTATGCGACACTGTAATCAGCAAACTTTCAATTGCTCATTTTATCCACATTATGTCACTGTCCATCTGGTCGTCCGTTCTGTCACTCAGCAACAGAATACGTACAGGCGATATTAAGCACAAACATATGCTTGTGTATCATAACATAACAGCGTGAATCAGACAGTTCTAAACAGTATGCTAACACAAAAACATCAGTGCAGATTCTATAGCAACTAAATGATGGCCCCAGCAAAACAGAACGGTAAAAAAACTGTCTTTGACAGTCTGATAGAAAGTGTACCAGTACTTTGTTGTCTGTATTACGATTCAATATATACGTTTGTTCATAATATTAGTCATTTAGTCATCATCATCTATCATCATCATCATCATCATCATCATCACATAAATTTGCTAAGACGCTGCTCAACTGAAGCTCAGCAGTGCCTAGCAATAATGTATAAGAACCAACGCAAAGTCAAACGTACGCAAAACTGCAAATAAATGTGTTTTCAACTGCTCGCAGTAATTCTGGAGTTCCGTTTTGTCCATCTAAAACTTGAACTGAACTGCTACTGCATCCCTTGTTGTATTCCAGTAAGTAACAGTAAGTCATACAGGTGTGCACACCTGTCAATAGTTGCAGCGTCGAAGTCACTTTGAACGGGAAGATAACCAAGACGAGGATGCTTCTTGAAGTAGCGTTTCGTGCGAAACTTGTTCTTAAACATCTTGGTGAAGTCGCGCACGCTCTCCGCAGATGTGGTCTGTATGCACGAAACACTCAACCAGTAATTATATTTATCGGCTCCGCCTAATAACTGAATAATGCACAATACAACATGTTTAAATGCGTATATAGACATGATGTGCTGAGCACTGTTTGCACACAGAAAGCAACAAAGAACTTTATTTTAATTTGTTGTCTACAATAACGTGAAGCAAACAGTTGCATCAATTTCAGGTCAATAGCTTTAGCACGAACAAACAGACCCACACCACACACAGACACACACGGACAGGCGCCGCTACAAACAATATCTGTTTTGCCGACAACAATAACAATGATATTTGCATAGTGCCATAAGCCAGCAGATGACTTACAGCTGTGCAGTACTCCTGCATCGGGTGCGTGAGCTTGTGGCTCTTGGACCGGCGGCCGGAGAAAAAGCAGTTCTGACACATGTCAAAACTGAAACATTTCAGACACCGATACCTAACAAAGCACATGCGACAACCGTTGTAATCACTCTAGCATTAAGCTACGGCTTGATCATTCATTTCAAAGAAAGCATTAAAAGCTAGATCTAATGCAGTTGCCGTAACAACAAGCTCCTAGGTTTGGTCCATTAGTGTATGTTTTGCGAATTATTACAAGAGCTCAGTTGTTGCTGAGATGGCCGCGCAATGTGGCACAAGTCAAATTTCCGCTTTCTCTTTAGCGCAATCTTTCTCAGTAACATCTGAGAATATCGCCATAAATTACATACTGACGAAATATAGACTTTCTGGGCTACACTGCTGTTGCAGACAGTGTGGGTCTAACATCAACCACTGTGACATAATTGGCCTCACAGCTACCGAATTCGATGAAATAACGCAAGATGACGGCCATTACGCCGATCAAGGTCATTCAAGGTCACCACTTTCGGTACTAGTCGAAAGCCCATACGCGACTTAAGTTCCTAATTGTGAACAATAATATCAAACATCCTATCTTGCAAGGTTTCCAAGATATTGCGGATTACTGGTGAAATTTTCGCTGTCGACAGGGTTCTCTGCTTACGCTCGCTGGGGTGAACTCCTATATTCAGCATAGCAAAATTTGGCCTCAAGAAACTAGAGACGTCTGGTATAGTACAAATGCATGTTGTGACGCCAATAAGCGTATGTATTTGTATACATGCAAACCAAAAAGAACAGTGCTTATATGAAGCACAGGTTATGAAGAAACCTGTCTGTGCCACTTGAAGTATGTTCGTGAAACCAATGCCGATGAAAATAAAACTAGCAAAATGCTATTACTATAGGTTCACAAATTCTGTTAAGAATAACACGTTCGTCATCATCATCATGATGAGCAGTTCTTTGGGTTCAATACCCGTGTGCGTCGACTGCACACTGCGTCATAAGTCGCCATTTGGCTTTGTCATTTGCTTGTTTGCACAATGTTCTTTTTGCCATATTTTAGTCACCTGCATGTTCGCGTCGTGCACAGGTAAATTACCGGAAATGTGTGATTCGTCATTAGAGAAATACCTAAAGCCGGTGATGGGCAGCTGCTTGCAGACGCTGCATTTGGCCTGATGCCTGGCTGTTTCGGCGGCAGCAAACCGATGCATCACAGGTAACCAGACCATCGACTGCGGCTCCAGCTTCATCCAGTCCACAAAATGAGACGCTTCGATCTCGCTTCTGTTGCCCGCCTGTAATGCACACAGTTAGACGTCACGTTTTACAGCCAGCAACATCAGCCTCTTGCGGACTGTCATAACGTTTGGTTTAAAAGAATTTATTATGTAAAACAAAAGAACAATGATAGCTATTTCTGTTTCAGTGGAAGTGGAACAGATTATAAAAAAATAATAATAATTTAACCACATTGGAAACATTATCAAGTATTTCCCGAATCACAATCGTACTAATATATCAAGCAATTAACACCTGTTCATCTACAGGTGCACATATAAAGTAACCCCTCCCTATGACTTTTCTTGATATTTCAGCAACGCGTGCAGATCTTTGCTACTTTTTATGCGCACCCTGTAGGTATGTCCGAGATGACAAGAAATAAAATACAATCGGTTAACTGTGTGTGTCTCCCTTGAATCTGTTGCTAATTGTGCCGCGCTCTTTCTTGTATAGGCAAGGTGTTCATCTCTCTCTGTCTTAGGGCATAATGCCACCAAGCCCGTAGTAGGGTATACCACTACAGCCTATAATCTTTCCAGTAATGTAGAGCATCATACCGCCATTCGACCAGTTATACTGCTTGGTGACAGAGGAACAAGTGTGTGTGCGTGAACAACTTGTCCAGCGCCATTACGTGCAATGGAACAGCTGGAAGTGGCGACTGGATAGCACCACGTCACATATCGAGTGTCTTTCGAATAAACAGATAGAGCAGAAAAGCAAACAAAACGTAATAGAACACCTGAACAACCAAGCAAGAAGGCTACAGTCTCAAAGTACGTAGGAACAGGGCCGGATTATCCGTTGGGCCGGTTGTACCATTACCACGCTGTGTTGACGTTCGCTGACGACTAAAAAGTTCATCAACTTTTTGAGAGAAGAAAAGTGCACCCGAGAGAGAAAATCCTGGGTACGCTATGCGTATGAGAAAAGGGCCCCGCCTTACGTTGGTATGGGGCCTCCCGAATGGTTAATCCGG
>Ga0066192_1000168_pt1 | contig 11755 bp, 6 predicted proteins | sample WorMetvacBELIZE1_FD_58707 | JGI IMG/M metagenome (GOLD analysis project Ga0066192, IMG submission 58707) | Marine gutless worms symbiont microbial communities from Max Planck institute for Marine Microbiology, Germany - Olavius vacuus BELIZE.1... | ecosystem: Host-associated > Annelida >... | reverse complement strand
CCTCTCCGCTCCCCTCCTCTTTTTCCCTTCCCCTCTCCCTTTCACGGTGGTCCGGGGATATGACCCTGGAAAAATGTTCGGAATCAAAGATGCTTGTAGGCGAGTTTTAGAGCATTTTGGACATAAAAGTCAACACCTTTATGAGCCAGGTTTTTTAACTGTAAGTGGCAATTCTCAAGTAAATGTGCATGTGGCATTGCGAATAGGGCCTAGACGTCCTGTATGTGGTCATTTGACAGAAATACTCCATTTCCGTCGGATTATCACAGCATACTAGAGCTATAAGATCTTTGATCGCGGCCGCATTACATTATACAGTATTTCAAGCAACTGTCCCCCCCCCTAAAATTTCAACGTCATTCCACCACAGAATGGAGGCCCCTATTAACAGCATCTTGCCTGTCGACATTAAGCAATCCTCAAACATTTCCTTCGAGAGACTTACGAGGATCCAGCATAATTCAAAGTGAGCATCAAATAAATAACAGAAGTCGACAGTACAATTTTGTGACGTATCCAACGAAAAGCAACAATGTGAACTGACCACAGCGACGTGGTTACCATAAGACTTAAATGTTTCGTAACGTCTTTCAGTGCAGACACGTCATTACTGAGTAATAGGAATGCCAGTCAGTCAGTCATGCAGTCCACATGACGGCTCAATGCCACTGACGTCACTGATGCTAACAGCCACATACAATGTACAGTTGTTTATGCACCACAGCGCACACCATATACGTCTCTATACGCCCAATTTAACGCAGTCAAATGCAAAGTTTCAGCAGATGCTTGGCACGACCGTATTACAAAATTGCAGCAGTTGGTACAATCAATGGGCGGGCAGAAGCTACAAAAAAAAATAAAACCGAAGTTACTGAAACCCAGTATCTACAAATGCCGTAGCTAGCAAAAATGCAAACAAAACTCAGACAACGAAACCACACAACAGTACACGTTGGCCTCAAATCTCAAAGCACAGAGTGTTGCGGATCATCGAACTGCAACTGTAACTGACACATGATATACCACTAATAAAACAGCAGTACAAAGCAGCAGAACAGCTTCAGAACATATACCACATAACGACATTATTCTGTTCATTCATATACATAAGAAGAATGCTGGTATATCAGGGCTACCACTCTTGTGTGATGGTGAAATTCCAGAACTTTTCCAGGATATTCGATGATCATCATATGTTTCTTTTTCAAGGTCCTCTCTAGCCAAACACCACTGCAAAACTGACACAAGAAGCTATCAAATTAAGAAACTCTCTCACACAGTCCATGAAATATTTTAAGTGTCACAAATAACAGCAGCTATGTACACACAAAAGAGAATATGCCTAGGCTGCGAGAATGAACAGTAAACAGTTGCAGAATAAAGAGAATTTACTGAAAAAGAACATGATTTTGAACTTGCAAATGGGGAAATATGACAAACAAATTTCTACCATCCATGAATTTCAAAATCATCCATGCTAAATTCTACATATTTTCAGTCTTTCCATGACTGCAGTTGTTCTGTATGACTTTTAAGGCCTTCGAACTGTTATTGTTAAATTCGAAATAAACTTAACTCCAGGACGAGTGGCAACCCTACCATCTACCTTGCCATGCTGTACATAAACTAGCAACGAAACACTTGACCATATCCAATACTCTGACATGATCACGACAAACTACAATACGGTGCAAACGCTGTGATCTGGTTGACACTAAGCAAATGCCGACAGTAAGAAAACTAAAATTAATTTAAACTACCACTGACTTTGCTGCAACACATACAGCTGTATCTGCAATTTCGTCGAACTGCATGACTCGGCACATACTGTACACTGCCACTAAAACAAAGTAAAATTAAACTAAATACCGCATCTCACTTAGTGAACATCACTAATACAAGACAGTTAATGAGTACTGCCTAATCGCGAGAACACTGAAACACAAATGTCAAACGATCACTCGCATGACGACACACAAGCACCAACTTAAAAATACTGATACTTAAAAGAGTAAAAACTCGTAAAAGTGCGGCAGGCGTTCGGCAGAGCCATCTAGCGACGGAAACGACGCAACAAGTACCAACTCCTATTACTACTACTGCTACTACTAACTACTACTACTGCAACTCCGGGTTTTAGCATTAACATTTCAGTAACTGTAGAACCGGATACTCGACAGTGCGGAGTGACTAGTCAGCATCACCCACTATTTTGATTATTATTATTATTATTAAATAAGACTGGCAAACGATAGAATCAAAGAGCGACAAGTCAACGGCCCAACTGCTCTCACTGATAAACACGAGTTCAAAAGATGCAGAAATTAAGAATATAACATCAGTAACGTGACTAGGATTTGGACTAGACGAGCAGGCAATATTATTGCTTGAATTACAGTACATGCCGTATCTATAAAGAACCATGCACAACAGACTTGTGCTGCATCAGTGTTTTACAGTAATGAATCATAACTGAGCAGTAATGTAGGCACTGACGTTTGCACTTGCTACTTTGGCACATATACTGTTCAGATTTTCCATATATACTGTTAGATGTTAAGATGATAATGCAAACTACTGCCTTGTGTAGTAAGTATTGAAATGAAACTGCCCAACTGTCTGTCCAGGCCAGACAACTGCACTCTGGTCTTCTGTCAATATCATCAACGAACCAAACTGTCACGGTTATGGTATGTACAAAGTTCAACAAGCGTTCTTTTTCACAGTCTGTCTCTCAGACATCTACCAACTTCACATAACTGCCAAAAGCTTATAGTTGTCTAGCTTCTGACGTTTATGTTTTTCCTACTCTGCAGTTTTTATTCCAATGAATTTTGGAATGCAATTATGTTCATTATGACAATGACAATGATGATGATGATGCAGTCTTTCTAGACAATTTTTCACAGCAACACATCGACTGTATATTATCGGCTATATCGACAACATGAACAAGTCCAAATGGTAAAGTGGATGGCTCTCAGAAACATTTTTAAGAAATGCAATAATCAGTTCACTCAATTTTGAAAAAAATCTTTCAAAAAACAATCAACAAAGTTTGCAAAGACTGCAGTAATACATGAATCGCACAATCAGAGGGTCATCAATTCACAACAGGTCTCACTGCATAATAAACATGACTGCATTTTGATGGTACATATGTTTTATGGCAAAATACTCCAGGCAAATTCTGGACTCTGATTCAATCTGAACTTCTCCTTTTCAGAAATCTGGCTAAACAAGAAATTTACAGTACAGCAGGCTGTGTTTCATTCTATACTGTGTGTTAACTACTACTACTACTACAGCGGCAACAATCAGTGGAAATGCTTTCCCACAGACAGCAAGCTCCACACATGCACTAATGTGAAGTTACTACTGGAATATACACAACTAACAGTGTGACACGTAATCTCAACCTGTACACATATACACTTAAGACAGAGCTTATACTTCTGATGATAACTCAACCTGCCAAACTGTAACCAATCTGAATAAGTCTTTAACACCTGTAGTAAGTCATTTAACCTCACCTGTACGTGTATGCACACTAACAAGTAAAAAGCATGTGGTGAATGTGTATGTTATGATGATCCAGAGCAGTTAACCGTCATGCTGAATCAAATAGTGGTGACAATGAATCAACTTTCATTGATGCAGACAACAGTCACTCTTGAATATGGCTTAAAATCTTTTCAAAGTGGTGCATGTCAGAGATACCTATAGTAATAAAGCCCGCACTGATTAACTATGAATGTTTTTCACAATATTTTACATGTTTAAAAAAATCTTTTACAAGGCAGTACCGGTATGTATATTCACTCATTAGGTAACAGTAGTACACTATACCACAAGTACATCAGGAAATCCTCTCTGGTTAAAACAGTAACAAAAATTATTCAAACTGATCACAGACGAAGATCAAAAGTCGACTGCTATGTATTTTGATAGACCACAAAACAATGAATGAACGAAATCTATCACTGCAAACAAAATGATGCATTATAGTGACGAGTATTTCAGAAAATTACACAGTATGCCACCAGTGAGAATTAAATTTGATAATGTTGGCACGTAAATGCCGTCGATCGCACATTCGGACCGACAGGGAAATAAATACTCGTAATAACAAACGACTCTTTTGTTAAACAAAATAGAAATTAGGGATGTGAACAAAGCTCATCAAAATCTGCATCTGCTGAATGCAGATTTCAACTAATAAATCTGTGATGATGTAAACAGTAGAGACGAATTTTGGTATATATTAAAATGTCTTTTTTCCCATTCTGTGTTCACAGACTGATAATTCCGCATTTACAACTTACTGAGAACGGGCCGCTTCAGGTCAAAAATGGCCTCATTTACGCCACAGTTTAGCAAAGCTGCATTATTGTGCCAACTATGTTAATATTTAGACAACCAAATCCAAAATGGCCAAAAGTCCATTAAAACTTTGATGGATTTTGAATCTATTAAAAATGCTCAACGTTAACTAGAACTTCGTCACATCCCTAATAGAAAATTCTACCGTCACACCACTCTACCATCATACCACAGCAAAAGCTACGACCGACAAAAACAACTGGGCACGCGAGCACTGACGAAGCGTTTAATACAACAATGAAAATGTTCTCGTAAAACAGAACACGGGTTTGATAAACTTACTTAAGTCACCTTCGAAACAAATCGCATTTACATCGCTGTCTGAATGAACACTGCGACAAAAGAACGCTGAATTCTTAGGCCACATGACGACATGACAGACACACACGCACATGCACACACAAGTATCTCTGGCATTTGATAATGGCTGGATGCCATCATTACTGGCTATCAATTCAACGGTGTGAACACAGTTATGAAGTCCTCTTGACCTACGCCATGTATTCACCCGCACGAGCTCGTCTCGGCCTTTGGTCGGTGCCGTAGTCGCCGATGAAGGAACCATCCTCGGTGAACTTGCCCGCGTCAATGTCGCCATACTCGTTCAGTGAAGACGCCTCATCGCTAGCCTTTGAGCTGACCAGAGATGCCCGGCTGCCTTTCAGTGGCTCGCTGTCTCTGAATATCAACATCACATGACCGTTACAACTTCCAACATCCACAGCATAGCACCCCAGCCAGCCTACAGTTAATCTCTGCAGACTGCAGTTTGGCTTAATAAGTAAGTAGGTAAGTTGCCTTAATTAACAGCATGTCAAGCATACACATTACAATAATAGGCCTAAGTTAACACACATACAAAAGCAAGCAATGAAATACGAGAGAAAAGACAAATAACAATAACAACATATGACACTGTTAAAGATGCTAAGAAACTAGTTTAAATGTAGGAAAAAAGACATCTATTTCGGAATAATGGTTAAGGCCCTGGTCTTGATCAAAGTAGTTGCTCTTCTCTGGGTCCAGACCATACGGTGGGTAACCAGTTGTCGGTGCGCAGATCATTTCTGTACGTATCCAACAACCCAGGTTAACTTAGCCTGACCATCCCTGCATGTGTAGGTGCAATGTGTATCAGATAAAGCTTGGAAACGAACAAATGCAACATACAATGCACTGGCCATGTATCTACGATCTTGCAGTGCAAGCTGGTTTCTGGCTCTGAACTGTGAAATAGAGGTCAATGCTACCCAGCCAATAGACTGTACTTCTGATTACCAGTCTGCTTCACTGATAGGCAACACCGAGGTGAATTCTACAGCCACACTGTCAGACGAGTATGTAATGAGAAGTGAGTACCATGCGTGGCAAATAAAAACTGCACCGTTTTATTTTTGCAATAGCTTTGTCAGGACTTCATCTATTATGACAGCTTCTGGCAGACATATACTTCGATAAATTTCCTATCACCCGTATATTCAGGAAACTGGAAACCAGCTTAATTTTTAAAAGTACAGCGGGCCAGGGCACTGTGCAAGCACAAATATCGAGCAGTTTTGTTGCGAGATGCTGGACTTCACTTATAGTGTCCAACCTGTGACTTCCTAACATTCTAGAGTTTAGTAGGTAAATTACAGAATCTTGGCAGTACTTCAGAAGTGGGTCCATAAAATTCTGTGCGAGATATTGATAAGTCAAAGCAACATCTGAATGACGGTTGGTCAAGCATCCAGCAGACGTCCATTGATGAAATGATTGATCAGTGATGATTTAGGCCGAGGACATAAGTTAGAGACAGTGGCAGTCTAGCAGACAGGTGAAAGATGTGATAATATGTTTCACTATTGCACTGCATTGTGTGTTCATACATTTTCACACTTTATATGATGTTTCATTTAGATGTTCAAGACGACAATCATAACGTTTAAGCTTATGTGACAAAACCGTGTTGGTTATAACACATGTACATATGATGCATTTCACAAGGCAGTATAAAGACACCCTTTAAAAGAGACTGATGATTCTGATGTCATTTTGTTCAAAATTTATTAGGGTATATTTGCACCAATAATCATTCCAGCAGACAAGGACTTGACAAAGTTATTGCAAAAACAAAATAGTGGAGACTTTTTGCCTCACAGTGTAGACGATTTCAATTTACACCTCTCCAAACATTTCTAAGTCTTAAGTCGACCACGAGCGTGCATATTTAACACTCAGCACATAAAACACATGATACAAATGCTACTAACGGTCTGCGGTAGTCGTGAAAGCCACTGTCGACGAGTTCCTTCTCTGGATCATTACCATTCTTCCTCTCCTTCTCATCAACTACAACCATACACACAACAGACACGACATCATACGAGGTGGCCACTAACAGAATCAACAATATCACATGCACATGTGATTGGGACTGTCCCCCGCAATACTACAGCTAGCTTTAAATGCATAACATTTTATAGTGTTAAGTACAATACATGGACATGCATGTACGTATCACTTATGTAACCACTGCCCTTCTTTGCTTCTCGTAAAGCATGCGCAATAGACCACTTGTATCAATTGAATTCTGTTTTATGCTGCCACCTTCATCTTTCTCCAGCTAAGCCTGAAACTTTATGAACACATTTCTTTCTACGGATCTTTTTTCCAGGTGTTTTTGGTCAGCTCTTCCTCCGTAGCCTTGCAGGGTCCACCACAGTGCTTGTGTGGCAATGCTGTCCATCCAGTTCTATTTTCTTCTACTTAGCTTGGTTTTCTCCACAACTCTATTAGCAATTCTGTTTAGCCAATGTATAGTTAAACAACAATCATTCATACGATGTCCCGTTTTTTTCTCTCCCTTTTCTCTCTCCCCATTGTGTTCGTTTTATACTTGTATGTATTTTCTCTGAGGCAAAATAAACTTCACGTACTTGTTGACAAAAACGTGTAGCCTCTCTATCATCCATTGTATAAAATGTAATATATGAACATAAATATAACTCACGAGTAAATGTTTATTTTATAGTCAGCTGATATGTGTCAAAATAGTAATGCATACTAATGGACTTTAGACAGAAAACTGCGAGACGCAGATATCAAGTAATTAGCAGTAATGCACCACCTTTGTAAGTATCGCCATGGCGACGCATCAGGCAGCACCAGCAGCAGAGGATGAGGAGGATGATCAACAGCAAGAGCAACGCAAGCAGCAAGAACAGCCACCACCAGTCAGCAATGTTATCAAAAATGCTGGCCATCAGCACCGCATTCTCTGAACAATTCACAGCACAAACTTCAGTTTAGACGGATCACACAGACTGAAACGCAAATGTAGCCGCATCTGTAACTGAACATGTGCTCATAATAAGCCGTAGTCACCATACACAAATGTAGCCGCATCTGTAACTGAACATGTGCTCATAATAAGCCGCAGTCACCATACAAAAATTATTGTCATTAAGCGTTCAGCACAGCAACAGTATGTGCATCAACCATGTTCAATACAAACTAACAGCTGGCACTCGACATCAGTCATCGGACACATTCACACATTGTACTGGCAGAGTGTTATAGGTATGAGTGTAGATTACCTTATTTACTTGCACATCACTTTATATCTTCCGAACCATAAGTACTACTAAGGGCTGTGCCACACAGCCCGTCATTGTCAGATGACAATGTTGGTCATGATTTTGACGATTTTGGCATCAATTGAAAGCACATATATGACTTCCTATTAGTGATTAATAGTAACTTACATCGTATCTCACACTGTTTCCAAGTTATTGCAGATTACTCGTCAAATTTTGCACCTTCAACGGGGGTGGAGGGGTACTCCTCTTCTTTAACGCACTCGTTCGGATGAACCCCTCAACTCAAGATCTCGAAATGGGATCTCAAGAAACTAGAAACATTACTCTATCGTGTGGTGCAAATATGTTTTGACATCTTGAACCGTTTAGGCCTGATCCACGAGTGTTACGGACAGACAGACGGACAGATGGGCAGAATAGCCTTAAAAGCACAGTCTAACGACCCGCACTGAAAATAGGAAGGGTGTACGTATCATACTAAGCAGAAACTATGTGATCACAAACCGAAATCATCAATAACAAAATGTTTAGCATTGAAAGATGGTTCTGATACTTACTCTGAGGAGCTGGAGTAATAACTACTCCAGATGGTACCAGCAGTGCTTCGGCCACGGCAAAGCTGTATCCATTTGTAGCATTACAGCGATATGTGCCACTCAGCTTCAGCCAGATGTCGGTGGCATTCTCGGGAACAAAAAGCATCAGTGTACCGTTGTCGGCGACAACTATCCGATCAGTCACGTTATGAACGAGTGACTCGTCACCGTGCCTGTCAACGTGGTACCACTTGATTGCCACCGGCGTGCTGTCATCGCTGACCGCACTGCAGTTGAACGAAGCAAATGTGTCGTAATACTCCACATCCAGGTTCGCTGGCAGGTCGACAATCTCGGTTTTTTCTGTCGACACAACAGCCACAGATTCAAATCAACACATAAAACAGCAGAGAATTGCAAAACGATACTGAGACAATGATGATATTATAACATACATTCCACTGATAAGTTTAGCACACGTTTAATCGTGACCTATTTATCATTTCTCTACACATTAATTCACCATCAGTCACTTAAACAGGTCAGGGAGACTCACATGTAATGATAATGGGCAAGTTGATCACATACGTGCTCCAAGGTTTAAAACTGTGAACATACCTCATAGAAAGTAACAGTAGCCTACCGTCCTACTAATGACTAAATTACCTGCCTGCAAAGTAAGCTCTGGCCCTATAGTTTGTATCAAGACTTGAAACTACTTCTTAGCCTAAACCGGCTAATGTTTGTGTTTCGAGTTCTACTAATTTAAACTGTGTTGGAAATGATGTTCCATCTTCCTTACCGAGGACGTTAATGTATCCATCGCCAAATGCATATCCATGAACATTGCTGGCATTACACTGAATCACTTGCAAGTCGCTGCTGCCGTCAGGGCAGTCCTTACATACATCGGACAGTATCAGCTCCGTACCATCGCTTGACAGACGCATCCTGTCTGGCATGCTGTCCGCTGTAACATGTTTACAATCAAGTACATTAAACGCAATTAAGACACACGACAGTAGATAATGTTAGCAGCATCATTGCATCTGGTGGATAATTATACACACTTCATTCATCTGAAGTTATGACCTTATAGCAGAATAGGAATGTACACTTAATTATTATTTTTTACCCTCAGTAGCATATGATCCCAAGGGATTTCACAAATTAGATCGATTACAAAAAAAACTACAAAATTATTATTATCATTACCGTTACGACTATTACTGATGTCACGACACTGTTTTGAAGTGCCACGTATAAAGTCTCCAGCTAGCTTATTTGCTTACAATGCAATCTACAAATGACCTTACTTCAGTTACAGCTTTTTGCTCAGATGGCTAAGCTAATAGTATATAACCAGTCAAAAGTTGTGTGTGCGTGATCTTACCTTCATGCAGTTGTGAGGACAAATTTGTGCAAGAACGTGGGGTTGTGAGGTTATGGGAGGCTGCGAGGTTCAATTGCCTACTTCCTTGCAACTAGGTTCTCGCAAATGAATGTTGAGGCGGCCAATGACGTAGACCAAAATATTAGCTAAATCCTTGCTCTATCGTTAGCGTACAAGTCCGTGTGGGAGATGTGTGGGTAGGCATTGTGTGTGTGTGTATTCTAATATGTGTGTAGCTGCGATGTAAAATTCGTGTAGGAGAGTGGTGTTGCGAGGTTGTAGGAAGTTGTGAGGTTCAACAAGTTGTGAGGTGCGGTTTTCTACTTCCTCGCAACCAGATAAAAACCTGTATGTGTGTGTGTGTGTGTTAAACAGGGTGGCCCAAATCATAATTACTACATGTAGAAATTTGCAATCCTGCATGGGGATTTGGACACCCACCCTGTACAACACGTCGGGACATTCCTCCTTTGGATATTTCCCCACTGAAAAATTAATCCCCATCCAGGAAAATTTCACCCCCAAATGACAGCTGAGAGTCGGAGCCCATAGGCTCCTTGTTCATTTAAGGCTATTCTGTGTCAAAGCAAGAATCTACGGTTTATTTCTTGCAATGTTCTGCACAAGAAAATAGCTGTGATGTTGATTTTCAGAAATCTATGGTACATACTGCACTACAAACCATAAATAGCAAAGTTGTGTACAAAAATCCCATAAATAAGAATGCAATTTCAAACATACATATGATGTAGCAACGAATAAAACTATTCTCTATCAATCATAAATGTTACCAAATTAACTGCAAAATTCTGAAAGCATAATGGTTGGCATTTACAAAATGAGGATCATCTTTAAAATGATAATGACATCAGTGCTTTTTTTCTATTATGGTACTTGTGCTTACATTTCTGTGTTTTTTGTATAATTTCCCTATATTTCTGTTTTATTCAGCAATTCAGCTTCCGGCTGCAAGCATGTCTATTGGGGTTTTCTTGTCTCGTCTACTAAGAGACTGTAAGAAACTCAAACTTGGAAGGCAATTCATGCCTCGGAACTGACACTACAAACAAGAGGACATGTTCAACTTGGATTTAAGTTTATCTGGGATTTTATAATACACTGCCGTTAAATTGTGTGCTATAATACAGAGACAAAATAAACACACCTCCCAATGGTTCTCCATTTCTGAACCAGACCACCGATGCCCTTGGTTCAGCTGCCACTTTGCATGATATGGTTACAGTGTCACCCTGTGTAGCATTTACGTTGCGAGGTCGACTCTCCATTGAATGGAACACCGGACTCACTGTCACCATGCCCAACAACATACGATAAATTACAATTCTGTAATCGTTGCAATATTTGTAAATGTGCCATATGCAATTCCAGCTAAGGTGTTACTATTGCAACTGGAGCATTAGATAGACACTGTGACACTTATACAATCGCTAGAGGGCGTTAACATCGTATGACTGTAATGGATGAATGTCACCACATGTGTCTTGTTTAGTAAGTAGCATGTGCTGAACAGGGAAGATGCTGATTGTAGTGACAGAGTGAGGCTGAATAGAACGTGTCAGATTATGTAACAGAAGACCTTAATAGTTTGTGTCAGTAGTGAAACTGTTTAGTTACTCATTTTTTATTTCTACATACTATTCTCTAAAAATACTGTAAATAAAATACTGTAAAAAAGTTAACTGTATAAATTTTTATAATATGTGTTAATATCAATCGAATAAACCAAATAAGATGTGTAGGTATAAGGCTATTGATTGAGTAAGGCTTAACGTCCCACGAACACAATATAGGTCATATGGGGACGGGTTTTTACTGGTCAAATGACCCAACCAACAGTG
>Ga0066192_1000167_pt1 | contig 11765 bp, 11 predicted proteins | sample WorMetvacBELIZE1_FD_58707 | JGI IMG/M metagenome (GOLD analysis project Ga0066192, IMG submission 58707) | Marine gutless worms symbiont microbial communities from Max Planck institute for Marine Microbiology, Germany - Olavius vacuus BELIZE.1... | ecosystem: Host-associated > Annelida >... | reverse complement strand
ATCGGGAGCGAGATATGTGACATACCGACTTGATCAATGGCGATATCTGAGACGTTTAAACTGGCGACATCGGGCAGTAGGGAAGTTGGGTTCATGCTGTAACTAGCCATCCTTTGTAAAACATGCCTTACACAAAAAGCGATGAGGTTTACATCATTTCTAATGATGAAGAATTAAAATGTTATGTTATAACATTTTAAAATTAACCAAAACACAAAGGATCGATATATTTATGTCTAGTCAAAAAACAGCCTTAGTTGTTAGCGCACATTCAGCTGATTTTGTTTGGCGAGCAGGCGGCGCAATTGCGAGCCATGTGAAACAGGGTTGGAAAGTCAAAGTGATTTGTCTGTCCTATGGTGAGCGTGGTGAATCGGCAAAGCTGTGGCGTCAGCCAAATATGACGTTGGACAAAGTGAAGTCTGTTCGAGAACAAGAAGCGCGTGCTGCCGCGGAAATTCTTGGGGCGGACATTGAGTTTTGGGATATTGGCGACTATCCCATGCGAATTTCAGATGAGGTCTTATTCAAATTAGTGGATGTATATCGCGAATTGCAGCCTGAATTTGTGTTGAGTCATTCAGAGCGTGACCCTTATAACTTTGATCACCCGTTAGCCATGCATGCAGCGCAAGAAGCACGCATTATTGCCCAAGCAGAAGGCCATAACCCAGGCCAGAAAATAGTTGGAGCGCCACCGGTGTATTCATTTGAGCCGCACCAAACAGAACAATGTGGTGGGAGCCGAATACATTTTTAGACATCACGGATGTTTGGGACACTAAACTGCGCGCTATTCAATGCATGGCTGGTCAAGAACACCTATGGGAATACTACACGCGCGTTGCGCTTCAGCGAGGTGTGCAAGCGAAGCGCAACATAGGAATCACGGCCAAGCGAAACATTCAATATGCTGAAGGCTATATGAAACTGACGCCGACGGTAGTTGAGCAGCTCTAAGCTGCTACCTTCAAACATTCACAAGTCCAAGTGATTCGCCAGCGATAGAAAGGCTTCTTTCGCTGGATGTTTGGTGACGTTTTTATTCCAAATAAAGTAATTCGTCACTGGCGTAAGCGCGTCAAACTGATAGTGCTGGATTTCAGACTTTTGAATAAAGCGGTCAAAAATGCTTTTTGGCACCATGGCAAGGCCTGCGCCAGCACTGACACATCCTAAAATAGCGCCATTACTGGCCATATCAGTGATGTGGATTGGAATGTCTAATGACTGAGTCCAAGCTTCTAGTATTTGTCGATAAGGACACCCCGCTGGCCACATAAAAAAGCCGAGTCCAGCTAAATCCTGCGGTGATTGAATAACGGGATGTGTCGCCGGTGCAATGAGTATGAGTGGCTCTTGGTACAATGCTGCAAAGCCTATATTGGGATGAGTAGGCTTTGCGGCAATGACTGCAGCATCCAATCGAAAATTCAGTACTTCTTGTTGCAGCACAGGCCAACGGTCAGTCTGAAATTGGATTTGAACATCGGGGTATTCCTGATGAAAAGCGGCCAGCAAACTTGGCAAGCGACTCATGGCAGAGGATTCAATAGCGCCGACTTTGAATAGTCCAGTAGGGCGGATGTCTTGCTGCATGCTTTGTTTGGCGGCATCGCACTGAATCAATATTTTATTAACATGCTCAAGAAATACCTGACCATTCTGGCTAAGCCGTAATCCACGACCTTGCCTTACGAACAAGTCTTGCCCCAGCTCTTCTTCTAATTTACGAATGCGTGTTGTGATGTTTGAAGGCACACAATGCAGTTCTTCTGCAGCCCGAGCAATGCTGCCTAGATCAGCAATGGTCTTAAACATTCTTAGCTGTGACAGCTCCATTAAATGCTCACTTTAAATGATTTATTAAGTCTTTATAAGTCACTTTAACTTATCTTTTCTGTGGCGTACTTTGCAACGTAAATCTTGCATTGATCAGAGGAGTAGCCGGTCGTGACAGTGGATTTATTGATGTTGGGAGTCTTTTCGTTTTTAGGTGGGTTAATCGATGCTGCGGTAGGAGGTGGCGGACTCATATTAATCCCAGCTTTATTGCATGCCTTGCCTCAACATGCGGTAGCAACGGTATTGGGTACCAACAAACTGGCGGTGCTCTTCGGAACTGGCTCCTCTGCGCTGACTTTTTTAAAACGGGTCAAAATTCAGTGGCGTTTGATCATTCCTTGCTTACTCAGTGCTTTTGCTTGTGCCTACATTGGTGCTTATTCCGTCGCCAGTATTCCAACGCACATCATGAAATACCTTGTGTTTGTCCTGCTTGTTGCAATGGCCGTCTATACCTTTATGCGCAAGGAACTAGGGCAAGTCCAACAAGAAAAAACGTTAGGCACGTTTCAAATCCTGCAAGGATGTTTTCTGGGGGGTATGATTGGTTTTTATGATGGTGCATTTGGCCCAGGTAGCGGCAGCTTTTTCATTTTCATGTTTGTACGTCTGTTTGGTTTTGACTTTCTCAATGCCGCGGCTTCTTCCAAACTATTAAATATTGGCACCTTTATCGCCGCTTTGTCGTTCTTCGTGCCATCTGGCCATATGTTGTGGCAGCTAGGTTTCTACATTGCTGCCTGTAACGTTATGGGCGCCATCGTCGGCACCTTCGTTGCACTAAAATATGGCAGTGGCCTAATACGCAAACTGTTTTTAGTACTGCTAGTGTTCCTGATCGGCCGGATGGGGATGTCTATTCTTACAGCTGCGGCTTAAGCGGCTGCTGCCTAAATGCTTTCGGCGTTGAGCCATATTGTTGGCGGAACTTTTTGGCGAAGTAAGCGGGGCAGTTGAAGCCAGTGTCATAAGCTATTTGTGAAATAGGCTGTTTGGTTTGTATCAGTGTTTGAGCTGCCATGCGAAGCCGATATTCTGTCAGATAAGCAGTAGGTGTACTGTTTAGTAGGTTTCGAAACAGCCTATATCCCTCGCTTTCACTGATGTTTGCGGCATTACAGATGTCAAAAACTGAAATGGCATTTCGGTAATGCTGCTGGATGAACTCAAGCGCGGCTTGAATGCGCCTCTCTTGATGCGTGGTGTTTTTGCTTTTGGAATGGGGCAGTTTAATGTTGCTGGCTAGCAGGTGCCAGAGCTTCATTAGAGCCATTTGTAAGACAAATTCTTTGTCCGAATGCTCCAGATGCCAATGCTCAAACGCCTCTTGCATGGTCTGAATGCATTGGCGTTGCCAGGATATATCAGGTGCGAATGTTACCATTTGCAGTTCACTGTTTTGTAAGATCGGTAAGATGTGCTTCTGATAGATGATGCCTAATAGATGGCCTGTGAGGAGTTTCGGACTGAATACCACATTTAAAATATGGCACTCTTCCTCGCTGCGGCGGGTTAAGCGATGCAATGCATTGGCATTGATAAACACCATTTCACCTTGGCTGATCACACGCTCTTGATTGACGCATTGTACTAACGTTGCGCCTTCAGCAACGAGTACGACTTCAATCTCTTCATGCCAATGCCAAGGCACCTCTTCATTAAAAAACTGTGAAAAGTATTCATCGTAAGTGCCACAAGGAAAGTCCAGGCTGCCATGTTGAGCCAGCTCTCGTCCCTGAGCATCGGTTTCGATTTTAATATATTGCATGGGCTAAAAGTAGGATTGTTATAGTTTTTGGCAGTATTGCGTTATCTAAAAGATGTAAATGACAGTATCGTTTGCGTTCTTACGTTTGGATATGAGTGTAGTGATGTTGCTGTTATTAGTCATTATTTATGTGGCATTTATAAGTTTAGGTTTGCCTGATGCGGTATTGGGATCGTCTTGGCCTGTCATGCATCGTGACTTAGAGGCATCGATTGAATACGCCGGATTAATTGCGCTGATCATTAGCTCTGGCACAGTAATGTCTAGCTTACTCTCCGTTCGGCTGATACGACGCTTTGGCATCGGTATTGTGGTGTCTGTCAGTGTGCTTTTGACGGCTTTGGCCTTAGTTGGCTTTGCTATGAGTCAAATCGCATGGATGCTTTTGTGTCTCGCGATCCCCCTTGGACTGGGGGCGGGGGCGGTAGACTCGGCGTTAAATAATTTCGTTGCGCTTCACTATAAAGCTAAACACATGAATTATCTCCATTCATTCTGGGGAGTGGGCGCGACCGCGGGCCCTTTAATCATGGCCAACTACATTACGCTGAATGAAGGCTGGCGAGACGGTTATTGGGTCATTGGTCTTGCTCAATTAGCTTTAGTCGTTCTACTACTGTGTGCTATCCCCCTGTGGCGCAAAGCCGCGCAATCCAACAACCAAGTAGAAGAAGATCACGATACCTTGGTGACAAATCGTGCAGCACTTAAGATTCATGGCGTGTCATTGCAGTTACTGGTGTTCTTTTGTTATTGCTCCATTGAGCTAGGAACGGGACTTTGGGCGGCGAGCTTTTTGATCTCTGAAAAGGGTACATTGGCGTCAGAAGCAGCGTTTTGGGTAGCGATCTATTACGGCGGCATAACCATCGGGCGTTTTGTTTGTGGAGCCATTGCCCAGCGTTTTCGTGAGTCCAGCATGATTCGAATGGGGGCTTTCTTAATGGTGTCCGGTGCGATTTTGTTAGCACTGCCGGTTCAGAATGGGTTGGCTAACCTAGGTTTGTTGTTGATCGGCTTTGGCTGTGCGCCAGTGTTCCCTAATACCCTGCATTTGACACCGATACGATTTGGTAAGAAAGCCTCTCAAGCCATTATTGGCTTATCGATGGCTACCGCTTATGTGGGCAATACATTGGTGCCGCCGACTTTGGGTGTGGTTCTGAAATACAGTTCGTTTGCTACGTTGCCTTTTATCTTACTGGCACTTGCTTTGTTATTGCTTTGGGCAACTGAGCGATTGCAAAGTCGGCATACACCGTCGAGAGACATTCAGGGAGATATGTCTGCCTCCTTAGCGCAGAAGCTTGTTCGACCAGAACAGTGAGCGAGAAATTTTCTCATGCAGATCCCTCTTAATTTAGTTCAATACAAGTCATAGCCATATCTCGTGGGCTAGGTTACTAAAAGCATACTGGTTGTATTCAAACTCTAGGTAACTAATATATACCGTGAGCCACATGTAATTTTGTGCCTATCTATACACCTATTCAAAATGTGTATTAAAAATCTAAGAGTGGCGCTTTTTTATCGTTGTTGAGAAATGACGTTACTCAGCTTATATAATGTTGCAGGGCTGTATGAAAGCTAAAGTTAAAGTTGACCAAAAAGGGCGTAAGAGCGTTATTGATGCTTGTACCGAGCCTTGTGCGATCGAAAAAGGCATGAGGATTTTGGGTTCAAAGTGGAAAGGTTCAATTATCTATCATCTGAAAGATGGCCCAGTGAGGTTCAATGACCTTTCGAGAATGTTGGGTGGTGCAAGCAAGAAGATGGTTGACCAGCGCCTAAAAGAATTAGAAAGTGAAAACATGGTAATGCGTCGAGTGCTCAATGAAAAACCATTGGCGGTCAGCTACGAACTCACTGAGTTTGGGCGCAGTGCGCTAAAAATTCTTGAAGAGTTGAGAAAATGGTCTGAAAGTAACAATGTGCAGCTTAAATAGTGTGAGCAACATTCATCTATGTCCCTCTTTAACAAAACAAGGCAACCAATAGGTTGCCTTGTTTTGTTTCAATCGACTGTTTCAATAGTCTAATTTGCCACGGATTGGGTAATCGTTAGCTGGGTTACGAATCCATGCAAAACCTCGGGTCAGAGCACCGAGCTCAGGTCTTACAAACGGATTATTGGATAGGTCAACCACGTGTAAGTTGCCGTGTTCATTGACGACAAACAACCCAGGCTCTGCAAAGTTATGGTCGGTTTCTGCTTCAGAGCGTGGTAGCGATATATAAAGCCCCAGAGTTTTCATCTGTTGCTCGGTAAGACCATAGGCGATAGTAAAGCTGATATCGAGATTTTCTAGGTGTTGTTCCAACTGTTGCTTCGAGTCAGCAGAGACAGCCAGAATGTCTACGCCTGCTTCGGCAAATGCTTGTTTATATGTCTCAATTTCGTTTAGATATTTGGTACAGAGTGGGCAATGTTTACCACGATAAACAAACACTGCTTGCCATGTCGTATCACCTTCAGGTTTGCCTAGCTTGACTTTGGTTCCATCAAGCTTTGTTACTTCTAATGTAGGAAAAGCGTCACCCGCTTTGAGTTTTTGTGAATATGTCATCTCGGTTCCTTATAGAAAGCACTGTTCTAATACGGCAAACAGTGCTTTAAGTTGTGTTTGCTTGTTCTTGACTGAGTTTAACGCTCGCTAGGATGCGTCCACGCAAACTTCTGGAATGGCGCATCGGTTTCAGTATGTGCCAGTGCATTCGTGAAGTTTGAGATAAGCTTAGCAGACAAGCCAGTCAGCACTTCCAGCGCTTGACGTTTGGTAAAACCAGCGTCTAGGAATGCTTGCAGTTTTTCATCACCGATATGACCACGGTTATCAAGCAGTGCCTTGGTAAAATCATGCAGTACTTGTAGCTTCGCATCAGGAATGGCAGTACCTTCACGTAATGCTTCAATCACCTCATCTGGCATTTTGCCCGCCTTCATCATCCATGTATGACCAGGAACACAGTAGTGACAGTTATTCTCAAAGTTAGCGGTCATAAAGACCACTTGTTGCTCCAATGGACTGAACGTTGTGTTTTTCATAAACAGGTCAAAGACCGTGTTGTATGCTTCGTAGGTAGCCGGTGCTTCAGCAAGAACCGCGTGCAAGTTTGGTAGCATACCGAAGCCTTTGATTGACTGAGCTACCAGTTCTTTAGACTCTTCAGGAGCCGTTTCTGCATCGTAGTAAGTAAATTCAGTGCTCATAGATACCTCCTTAGAAGTGTGTGTCTAGGTGTGTTTCAAAGCGAACAAAGTCGTTTTCAATGTTTGCGTTCTTCATAACGTCGTAGCACGCAAAGGTTGGTAGTGCTGACATGCCAAAGAAGCGGAAATTGACGTGCATGTGAAACATCAAATCATCTACACTGCGGCCTTGGAATAGGTATTCGCTATCATCATTAAATGATTCTTCTGGTGCATTAAGTGTGAGCGAAAGCATGTATTTAGTATTTGTACGAGTACCGCCTGTTCCATAATTTTTCTTTGGTTCTTCTGCCGTTCGGCCATCAAAGGCACAAAGCGCACCCCCCATTCCAGCAGTGAAGACTTCATCCATGTATTTCTTGAAAGACCATGGGATGGTCATCCAGTTGACAGGCGACTGAAGAATCACTCTTTCTGCCCATTCGAAATTCGCCAGCTGCTCATCAACTACGATGTCATCTTGCATTGTAACTACACGAACTTCGTGGCCCTTTGATTCTAACTGGGTGCGAGCTTTCTCAACTAAAGTCGCATTTAATTTTCCCTCTGAAAAAGGAGATGGTTCGTGCGCGTTAATGATTAGAACGTTACTCATGATATTAACCTTTCAATAATTGGTTGTTTTACAGAGCGAATAATGATTTCGCCGTCTTGCGGTTTATTATGGTTACCTGCATTTCTAGTTCAATTAGTTAACTTTTAGTAACCACCATGAGAGTTGAATGAGGTGGAGATAAATCTATGTTTATTATGAATTTTATTTTTTATATTGACGTGTTTATACGAAGAGGCAGGTGCTTAAAGTTACCAAAAGTATACTAATTGAAATTATTGCTGGAGTTCGCATACTGAACAAAACATGCGGCTTAGCGCAGTGATTATGTAAAGGACATAACGATATGGATTTAGCCAAGAAACATCCATTGTGGCGCAAGCCCAAGCATCATCTAGATGTGGAGACCAGCAATGATCATGTGCACTGGATAGAACTTTTTTACGACTTGGCTCATGTTGTCTCAATTTTCGTGCTGGGAAATTACTTGAGTTATCACCTTGGCTTTACTGGATTTACCGTTTTTGCGCTGCTATTTATCGTGATTTGGTTCGCTTGGTTTGATATAAGCCTTTTTAACTCGATTTATGTCAGCACGGATGTACAACATCGCTACATTATGGCGGCTCAGATTGTCACCATTATGATTATGTCATCCGCTATCGTTCACATTGGTGGTGCTGGATGGATGTACTTTGCTATAGGTTATGCATTAAATCGAGCGATAATCTCGTTGCTCTATTTTAGGGCTAAAACGGTAGAAGAAAGTAAAACATGCTTACCAAGTCATATGTTTCGATGCTTTGCGATTGCAGCTGTCATTTTCTTAATCAGCGCGTTTCTGCCTGCTCCATATAGTTATATGGTGTTCGCTGGAGGTATGGTCGTTTTAGCGGCTTTGTATGTCGCTCCGAAAGTTGGTGCCGTCTTTCAACAGCGCTTCTTACCACGCTTTGGGCATATGTCTGAGCGCTTTGCGCTGCTTTTATTGATCGTTGCAGGTGAAGGCTTCTTTAAGCTGGTTATCACTTTAGCAGAAAAAGGCATTGATAATGTGGTTGGCGACGTACTAGTAAACTACGCGTTTGGCGGCCTATCAGTTTTCGTTTTGTGCTGGATATATTTTGATTTTGTTGGCAACGGCAAGCCGCGAGACAATGAGCCTGCCACATTCGTCAAGTGGACGATTGCTCACCTTCTGCTGATGTTATCTGCTGTCACGATAGGCGTTGCATTGTCAGCAGAGGTCAAAATAGGATTTATAGATCAATATCCGTTCAAATATGCCTTGATTGGCTGTTTGGGCTTAGCGGCATATCTGTATTGCCTACTTAAGATTCAACATGTTATCGAGCGTCGTACCGCCCATCGCTTTGCCACTGCGAACGTTCGTTATATGGGGATCATGCTTTGTTTCGTGACTCTAATTATCGTTCCTTTTGTTCCTTCAATCGTGGCTAATATGGTGTGGGGGGCAGCATTGTTCTCTCAGATTTTGGTTCCTGTAAGAACCGCATTCAAAACTCTGACTCGAGAAGCGAATCAAGCGCTCGACTAAGCTGTTTTAATTTATACGTTAGCTCTGTTGAACTTCTAATGGTTTGCCACTATGTATCGACCCAAAGTAACGGAACACATTACGAGCTTTCAACTGGCAGTATTAGTACTATCCGTATTTGTTGTTTTCTCTCTGGTAATTGAACTTGTCTTTAACTTGCCGCCTGACGTCCTGCAGATTCTGATTTATGTAGATACATTTATTTGCGCAATCTTCTTTATTGATTTTGTTCAGCAGTACCGAGCTGCGCCGTCTAAGCTTGAGTATATGAAATGGGGCTGGCTTGACCTTATTTCTTGTATTCCATTAATGGAAATGAATCAATTTGCACGCTTAATTCGAGTTTTTCGTCTGGTCCGTGCGATCAAGTCAATCTCAATGATTTCTCATGCACTCAATGAAAACAAGGTTTCAACGTCACTGCACTTCATGGTAGTGACCGCACTAATGATGATGCTGTTTGGCTCTATTTACATTCTCTATCTCGAGAAGGATATGCCGGGAGCTAATATTCACAACGCTGGCGATGCATTTTGGTGGACATTCGTCACTATCACAACGGTTGGCTACGGTGACTTCTTCCCAGTGACATTGGAAGGTCGCATTGTTGCGATAATATTGATTACAACCGGCGTTGGCATGTTTGGGAGTTTTACCGCAGTTTTGGCCTCATGGATTATGGATGTCTCTGACGAGCGAAAGATGGAAATTCAGATTCTAGAAGAGGTGCATACTCTCAAAACAGAGCTTAGGGATATGAAAAAGCTGCTGAAGAAGCAAAAAAATGAGTAGCTAGCTATTTTGCAACTAGCATTTGTAATGCTTGTCATTCTTTAGGGGCTATTTTAAACCATGTGTAACACACCTGATTAATATCAAGTTAGCTATTGCGTGGATTTCATTTAAGTGACTGAATTAGAAGGATCTAATGCTTTATCCTTTATGCATTAGTAACAGGTTACAAAAGCCTTTGATCACCTGTTGTATCGAGGGCTGGTTGAGCTTCACGGTGCGCGCTACTGTTTGAAATAATGGTTTAGTGAGATCCGCAAAAATATCTTGGTTTTGCAGTGGAAGTTTGACGATACACGCAGTAAATAATGTTAGACTTCGCGCCATATTGAGTTAGAGGTCCAGCATGGAAATCAAGGTAAATTTTTTAGACAATCTTCGCTTAGAAGCCAAGTTCGACGACTTCACGGTCGTAGCGGATCAACCCATTCGTTACAAAGGGGATGGTTCTGCGCCAAGCCCATTTGACTACTTCTTGGCTTCGTCTGCGCTCTGTGCTGCCTATTTCGTAAAGGTTTACTGTAAGGCCCGTGATATCCCTACAGAGGATATTCGCCTATCGCAAAATAATATTGTCGATCCTGAAAACCGTTACAACCAGGTTTTCCAAATTCAAGTCGAGCTGCCTGAGTACATCAGCGATAAAGATCGCCAAGGCATTTTACGTTCTATTGAACGTTGTACCGTTAAAAAGGTGGTGCAAGAAGGCCCAGAATTTAAGATCGAAACGGTTGAGGACTTAGACGCGGGTGCGTCGCTAATGGCGATGGCGCAACCTGACGGTGCTGAGAAAACGGTGATTTTGGGTAAAGATCTACCGCTAGAAGATACCATCGCCAATATGTCTGGTCTATTGGCAGATCTTGGTATGAAGATCGAAGTGGCATCTTGGCGTAACATCGTGCCTGGTGTTTGGTCTCTTCATCTGCGTGATGCCGCGTCGCACATGTGTTTCACCAACGGTAAAGGGGCAACCAAAGAAAGTGCGTTGTGTTCTGCGCTAGGTGAGTTTATTGAGCGCGCTAGCTGTAACTTCTTCTACAACGACCAGTACTTTGGTGAAGAATTAGCGAACGCGGAGTTCGTGCACTACCCAACAGAGAAATGGTTCCCGCTGACCGAAGACGATTCTCTTCCACAAGGTCTGCTTGATGATTACTGTTTGGATATCTTCGATCCAGAGCAAGAGCTTCAAGGCTCGCACCTAATAGATACCAACTCTGGCAATATCGAACGTGGTATTTGTGCGATCCCTTACGTGCGTCAGTCGGACCAAGAAACGGTCTACTTCCCATCAAACCTGATCGAAAACTTGTTTTTAAGCAACGGTATGAGCGCGGGCAATACGCTACCCGAAGCCATGGTGCAGTGTTTGTCTGAGATTTTTGAACGTGCCGTGAAGAAACAAATCATCGAGCAAGAAATTGTTCTGCCTGATGTTCCTATGTCGGTCTTGGAAAAATACCCAAGCATCTTGGAAGGCATTAAAAGCCTAGAAGAAAACGGTTTCCCTGTGGTAGTGAAAGACGCGTCTTTGGGCGGTCAATTCCCTGTCATGAACGTGACGCTGATGAACCCGCGTACCGGTGGTGTGTTTGCCTCGTTTGGCGCGCATCCAAGTTTTGAAGTGGCGTTAGAGCGAAGCCTAACTGAGCTACTACAAGGTCGAAGCTTTGAAGGCCTAAACGATGTGCCGTTGCCAACGTTTAACTCGTTTGCGGTACAAGAGCCGAATAACTTTGTTGAGCACTTTATCGACTCGACCGGTGTGATTTCTTGGAAGTTCTTTAGCGCCAAAGCAGATTACGAATTCTGTGAATGGGATTTCTCAGGCACCACAGAAGAAGAGCGCGATGGCCTAATGGGCATCCTCGAAGACATGGGTAAAGAAGTCTACATGGCGGTGTTCGATGAGCTAGGTGCCAACGCTTGTCGAATCTTAGTGCCAGATTACTCAGAAGTGTATCCAGCGGACGATTTGATTTGGGATAACACCAACAAAGCTTTGTTGTTCCGTGAAGACATTCTCAACATTCAC
>Ga0066192_1000166_pt1 | contig 11775 bp, 5 predicted proteins | sample WorMetvacBELIZE1_FD_58707 | JGI IMG/M metagenome (GOLD analysis project Ga0066192, IMG submission 58707) | Marine gutless worms symbiont microbial communities from Max Planck institute for Marine Microbiology, Germany - Olavius vacuus BELIZE.1... | ecosystem: Host-associated > Annelida >... | reverse complement strand
TCACGAATCCGTCCGAAACCGTCCGCTTACCAGACTTTGAGAACCGTAACAACACTAGTTTTATGTGTATTTCTGTAGAATTAAAGTCAACAGAAATAATTCATTTAAAGTGACACGACGTGTCTGATTCTCATAAATTGGCATATGCAAATTCTAATTCTAATTAAGTACTTTAATCAAGTGTTACCAGTTTTAGTAATTACCCATCACAGCCAGTATATGATGAACACATTATTTTTGGCCTTTTTTCTCCTTGAAGTGCATTATAATTATATCTTTTCAAAGCAGTTGTGCCTCATGACATTCTTTGTCATTCTTCGCTGACATTCTTCGTGGATATTTCCTGTGATACTCAGCTAGCAGTGTCAGAACACTGAAGGCATGACAGCCGTAATGTGAAATATTAACTATTAGTATATTTCTTCTTGGATTAATAAAACTTTGGAAGACGCAGTTTTTTGATGTTATTTAGCACCAAATGCAGCATAAGTAAGTTTGTACCAGTTTTATCCGATGTGTATAGTTAAATAATTGGACACGAGCACCTGTGTTGATGTTGATACTTTACAGCCATAAAATTTAGGTTTAGAAACAAGCCACATGTTAGTGAGTTTTATACACCTTGTACACTTAGGTCGAATTTTGCAGATGTAATTGAACGCTGTGTATTGTTCTCTGAATGTTTCCTTCCGGTGTTGTTGTATAACTGAAATACGTGAGATACAAGTGTTCGCAAGATTTTGTGCTAATTTTTAGTGCGACACTGTCAGTAGCCTCTTGTTGTTGTTCGTTGTAGCTGGAAGTAATGAGTGCCAAAGCCGCCGTCGAGCAGCGTGACATGGAAAACAGGCATTCACTTGTACAACAGAAGGTATCATTGTTTTTGCACTGTTTACTTGCTCCAGGTTTTTTGTGTAGTATAACTGGCTGAAAGCTTTACGTAAGATACATTTTAGATTTAAAACATCTGTTACTTAGTTAAAGTTGAATTTCAGCTATGCTATTGTTGTTTTTTTATGCTTTTAGTTTCACTGTAGCCATTAACGTAAGCATTACGAGCAAGAACTGTGAACATCCATCTTTACTTGTCCTTCTCAGCTTTTGTTTAATTTGTCAGAAGTTTTTCTGTGCTTATCAAAGGTAAGGTTTGGTTCTTTAAAGGTCCACTTAAGAAGTTTTGTGGTCACTGTATGGCTTTCCTGATACTTGACCAATGGGTGTCAAAGCTCTGAAGGCAGTTGTGTCTGTACTTAATGGCATAATGCATTCACCTGCAGCTGCTCATGTCAGGCTTGTTACATTTCGTTGTAGTGTCATGCTTCTATTTTGTACTTCATTGTTATATGAACAGTTTGAAGCACTACCTACAATTTTTATTAGTTAAGTTATTTATGTAGTCCGCACTTATCAAGTACTAGCAACTGTGGTTTAATTATTGTAACTGGTGGGTGTAGATGCGGAGACAACAGCCAATATATATTATCCTTTGTCAGCTGTTGGTATGACAAAAATCCTGTGGTGTTTTTGGCTCACTTTGATTATACTGGCCGTGTTAAGACCATTTAGTTCTGCACATTGTTTCAGACACACTGCTTATGCCACAGATATTGTGAAGCTTCCATGTGTCTGTGCGATGGTTGTGTATTATTTCTGCTTAACGATGCATTCGCACTGCTTTGCTTGTGTATATGTGTTGTGTGGTTAAGGTGTATAATGTACATGTTGATGTTACATGGTTTGTCAATTGTCCAGTGTATTATGTTGTTCATCAGGCTTGATTCTGTTAATGGGTTTGATGACTTCATCTTCTTCTGTCTTGAGACTGTCTCTTGCAGTTCTTCATAGTTTTTGTCTCTTACTAGGTCATTAGGTGGTCGAATGCTTCGTCTTTGGTTAAATTTGTTTCCCACATTTCCTTTCAGAACCATTAACAAGAGCTACTAATGCATCAGAATGTGCCCAACCCATCCTGTTTTTTTGTGTACTCCTTTGTACGTGGCTCCTTCTCTTGGCTGTCCTGTCACCAACGTCATCAGTTGGGACCTCGTCTCTCTGTCTTACTGATTCTGAACATTGTTAGTAATACCGTTGTAGCTTGCAACTGTTATATAGTTAGATAGATGTGTTTGTAGGAAGATATAAAGTGTTAGCGAGACCCATAGTATTGAATTGGTAGCAACTGACAGGCAGTCTGCAGCCAACTTGTGCAGAATTGGCATTGTTGACATTGATCATGATAATTATGTATCTGATGTAAATAGACAGTAATTTTGGAATTTGTTTTAGCTCTAGTTTGTCTCGGTATGTCACCATGTTTTGTTGACTTTTTTATTGTCTGGCCAGTATAGGCCTGATGCTGGCTGTTGTTTAACTGCTTTGTGTTTACACTGGATAAGGCAGACTTCTGGTTGTAGATGTAGTTAACCCATGAAGTTATATTTTTTTTTAATTTGTGGCTTCGGTCTCATTTTAGCAGTATCCTGCTCCTTAATGGATCGTTAGCAGCAGCAGTGCCAGTATTTGTTTGTGGTGAAAATAAAAGATGTTGTGTAATCAGTTATTGCTGTATGTACACATTGAGCCACTGTTGGCTTGCGCTGCAGCCAGAATGATTTTACATGCTTGCTTGTTGCAGGATTTGAGTTCTTCAGGTATCAGCTCAACGTCGGATGACCCTGCAAGCAGTTCCGATATTCGTATGGAAGGATATCTGTTCAAACGAACCAGCAACACGTTCAAGACGTGGGTTCGGTAAGTTGGTCGGATGTCAGCCATCTCGTGATCTCGTGCACATGATTGCTTTCTGCATGTGCCTCATTTACGAACACTAATATTTGCTTGTGATGTATTTGTTTTGTTGGGTGTTATTTCGGTGTTGTCGTCTTTTGGCATGTTACTAAAGCTTTTTGCATGCCAGAAATTCACCATTTCCTAAAGTACATAGGAGTTAGGCAATTTGCATGCTGCCTCTTGCTTTACTGCCGCTGTCTCTTAGCAAAGGAAAGTATGAAAGAAAATGGAAGCTGGAAGCACTAAGAGTTCTGTAAAGCTTCGAATATAATATGCCGTCCTGTGTAGTGTGTACCCCTAGTTTGGCATTCTGTTGTAATGAAAAATTAAAATTTTGCGGACCTATGTATAATACGCATCCAAACTTTTCACTGGTCTTCGGTCTACGTAACAGCTATATTGTTTGCATAAAGACACCTGCCAATGACGACAAGTACTGCAGCTCTGTGAGTGCCCAGTTATCTAAAATGCCTGGATCACTTACATTGCTGTGTGATTCCTTGTTACACACGGGTCATATCTGAGCAATTTAAAGATGAAGGGCTTACACAATAAAGCACTGTATAAATTTTACTTGTTTACTTTACTTTTATTGCGGAGTGTAAATTAGCCGGGGACGTTGTGACATGCAGTTGCCTGGGTATGAAGAGAGAGAGGTCAGCAGCAGTAGCAGCATCACGGCCGGTGTAGCCTGGCAAGCTTGACTAATGACTGTTTCAGTTGCCACAGCAGCTGTGAGACGATTAGAAACACAATACCTTCACCTGCCGACATATCAAATTTCATCACGGAGTGCGTGTGCGATGTGCATGTGTACACCAAACGGGTGCATGGACGAAGTGTTGGTGACTAGTCCTTGTAGCTTCTGTTAAACGAATATGTTATGTTATGAAAATAATAGACCTGTGTGTAATTCGCACCCCTGGTCATTGCATGCTCATTTAGGTGAAAAAAGTGTGCATTATACTCGAAGCTTTATGGTAACTTGCAGATCGAGGACTTTGGGAAGCATTTGAAGATAGATGAATCTGGCAGTCAGTAACAGCTGCACAACATTTTATTAAACATGTTCAAACTGTCTGCTGCTAGATAGCGCATAGTGATAACAGCAGTTTTGGTAAACTGAAGTAATTGGCTTAATTATACCTGAGAATTATCTACGAGATTTTAGACTTGATGTTAGAATTGTCTTTTTAAAATTGATCTCTCGAACCAAGTCACTTGTATGGATGCAGAATTTTACTGGCTTGAATATGAGAACATGCTAAATATGCCACAAATCATTTATGCTGAAGAATTATAAACAAATGAATTCTGATAGATTTGAATGGACTATGACTGGTAGAACGTAACCTGTCTGTGACTGTTGGCCAGTATATCGGCTTTTCTGACACTATCACGGGTCCACTGCTGGCTCGTCTGTAGTGCATTGAATGTCATAGACTAACCATAGAAATGCATGCTAGTCTGTGTCTGATAGATCGAAGAGGCATGAAATCATAAAACACCTCACATTGTTTGCATTAGTAATTTGTGCTTTCACGTAGCGAACATTCGTTTGTAGAAACACGTAGAAACAAAGAGTAAGGGAAGTGCAGTGCTGAGATATGTGAATGAGCCTGATATGAACCAGCTGCAACTGAAGAGACGATAATGTTTACCTACTTATATGTTTATATGCAGGAATACCACCAAACTGCCATTAGACAGGTCAGTCATTGCTCCACGTGATATCTGAGCCATATTATAACTGTCGGCCATTCTTGGCTTCTGCTTTGCTGCTGCCGTTCTGCAACTTTACACATGAAACTGTTGCGCTGGTTTTCATATCGCGATGCATGGCCCATCATTGTTTGTCTGTCGGTGTCTGTGCGTGTTGTTTTCGCATATTTGATTATTGTTATTAAAACTCAATAACTGAAATACATTATGCCTGTCAGTGGACATTACTAAATTCGCTGGAACGAGCGCGCTTTGTCGTTCAACTTTGTTGCATTATGCTTCACGTTGTTGTTACTTTGCTATGCATCGGTTTGTGAAAACTGCTGGCTTTTCAAACTCACTTTTATCTCTTCTATGCACGTTGCCTGCTGAAGCACAGTTTGACGTAGGCATGAAGAACACAGTGTCTTCACAAAGTGATATGGTCTCTCAGGCTTAACCATTGCTACCAGCTGACAGACTGGTTTGTTATTAGCAGAGTGAAGTTAACCATTGCTTCAGTTAATACAGTCGCAGTGTACAAGGTGGGCCGAATTAAATGGTACTGCACTGTGTATTTGACCTTGGCTGTGGCTAATCTAATCAATTTTCATAATTTTTGTGTCATTTATATCGGGAATAGTCATTGCGAAAAAAGATCAGTTACTGCAGAAATAGTGCACATCAACTTCACAAACTGCTTTTGGAGAAGTGACACAGATATGCCAATTACGCTATTTGTCGTCATTTGGTACAAATCGAAAGCCTGTATGCGACTTTCTATTGGCGAGTTACTTCCTGTCTTGCACAGTTTTTGAGTTATCATAGAGTATTGGTCAAATTGTCACTTTTAACAGGATGCCTTTCTATAATGAATTCACTTGGGGGAACTCTTAAACTGACAACCTCCAGAATTTGGTATCAAGAAACTATGAACATCACTGTGCAAAACATATTTTGATAAATGGAACTGTTAATTCGGTTTCAGTATTTAACTTTGTAAATGTCGTCATCAAACAGTAACATTATGATGACGTCATTAGGAAGTAAAAATAATAAGTAAGTTAATGTGTGATTTTCCACATTCGCTTCTGATTTAGGCAGTGAGAAAATTATTGAATTGACTGAGTTACAATCATATATACACTATGTGCCAGAAAAAGTGATACCCTTGAAGATTTTTCAATAACAGGTGTAAACTTTCACTGAATGAAATATAATTTTACAAGTACATAGCCACATGTATTCCAAATGATCGCGTGAAGTTTCATAAAAAATACATTGTAGTATTATGCAGAAATTAAATGTCAAATAAGAGCACCTAAGAGTTCGACTATACAACACACTTTGCCTTAATCTAATCAGACAGAACGTTTAAATTTGATGTTTAAAGTGTCCTCCATTCTCCTGGATACAGCTGTGCAGTCGCTGTTGCCACTGGCTAACTGCTGTCTCAGTGATACGCTGGTCAGAATGGTGCCATTCCTCAAGCAGTCGTTCTTTTAGATGATTAATGTCACAGATCCTGCAGTGATACACTTGCTGTTGCAAAATGCTCCATATCACAGCAGGTGATTAATGGAAGCAATTGATTAATGTTTTCTTGGGAATTCAGCTATTATATTCTTAGCACCATACCCTTTTTTGAACGAGACCTTTAATTAAAATTCTATCTTCTTTTGACGACATTTTTAAATTTTTTATCAGCACACTGACACCACTCATGACAAAAGTGTTGCTTGTGTAGCAAGTCAGTTGTACAGTGTGGTACTGTTGAATTTGACCCACCTCCCCTGTAGTCTTTAGCTCAGAGATGGTATATGATACTATATGTGTTATGCAGATATTCTGTGCATACTAAAAGTAATGGGCTGCCAGCTTAGTTTAGCACACAAGGTCAAAATTTAATGTGCAACCAATCTGCTGTCACACCCAGCTGGCAGGAAAGCTCTATAGTTTATATATTCCCATTTGCTTGGTGGCAGCACTGTTTTGACACCACTGTGGTTAACACACGGACACACACATACACAGATAAACAGACGGCTTTCGATCAGTTATACTATTAGCTCAGCCAGCTGAGTTAGAAACTGACACGGAATAAACTAATGCACTTGAAGAGCACCAACCTTCGCAATGACAAATAGTGCCATCTCACTGCGTAGCTATGTTGGTTGACTCCAACACTTCACTTACCACTAAGTCGGACTGTATTCTTAACAGGTACATTTATGAAGCTTTATCAGTCTGTGTTGCATTGTTTATTTGCAGATTGTTTTTTTCGGCAAATAATTGCATTGATTCAGTAAATTGTTCTGTAGGCGATGGTTTGTCATAGTCAACAATCAACTTGTCTATCGCAAACGCAGTAAAGATGTCATGACCGTAATGGAGGATGACCTCCGTCTGTGCACTGTGAAACCTTCTTACGACTTGGATCGCCGATTCTGCTTCGAAGTCCTTTCGCCGACTCGGTTCGTCATTCTGCGTATACTCTGCATTCTCCACTGGTTGTGATGTGGAAATATTTAGCGTGCACTTAATCATTGATGGGTAGCCAGCTTCATCTACTACTATACTATGTCAAGAGTAAAAATTAATTTCATCAAATATACTTTAACACGCTGCATCAAATAGCTGAATCGTACCTTCTTACTCATGCATCGCTGAGTAAGTTAACGCGGCCATTGTCTGCATGTGGATTGTGCATTGTTTCCGAGATGTCTTTGATGGCTTATTCTTCAAACTTGGTGGAAGAGTGAAATCAGATAAACCTTTGCAGTTTTTAAAATACTTATTGTACGTCGGATTGTAAATCGTTATTGCTGTCATTATGAATTGCTGGTGATAATATTATCGTAGACATTGTTCTGTTGATTCGTTGTGACCAAGTAAGCAAGTGCTATATACGGGTGTGTACATAACAGAAGTCACATGCTTCAGGCCGACTCGGAGGAGCAGTGCCAGGCCTGGATTCAAGCCATTCAGGCTGGTGTCTCAAAAGCTTACAACACACGCCAGGCATCGATGGACAGCTCGGTACTACTACCGTTCTGGTATTTTAGTGCATGGTTTTTGCCGGATATGTTTGGAAGAAGCATGTTGCAGTGTTGTAACTCGAAAATGTGAAATCAGAACTTAAGTCGCAAACATTGGAGGGGTGTAAACACAGCATATAAAATTGCTGTGTTCATCTTAAGATGAAGATAGACAACAAGATGACAGGCAGGGAAGTTATAACAGCTAGACATATGTGTGGCGTACGTAGCAACTCAAAATATTTATGCACACACACTCTTTGTTTTTCAGCAATCCAGACGTTGTATTGTATATAAGCAGTAATTTTGATTAAATACAGTACAGTCATGGTTCTGAGAAGTAAAGTCATTATGTCTATAAATCAAAATGAATTTTATCTGTCAGAATTGAATAGTTCGTGTAGTGGAGTTGCATTTAGCATGTGCTATGTTTGCCATTGTAAAAGTAATTTTGCTGGCTTCTTGTTTTACCACATATCACAAGATGTTAAAAATACATTAATGAACATATGATCGGCAATTTTTGTGCTGCTGTTAGAAAGGTGCACTGATGCAGTTTATAAGACATCGTGTTAACGATCTTTCAGTGTATGATGACAGATGCACTCATAGATGCACGAATGCGCGGACGGCCCAAACACACTGTTTGCAGTTCTTTCGAAAAATAATGCAGCGGATCAGCTTGTATTTTTAAAGTGCAAGGCAGTGTGTATATGCAGAAACAGTAGTTGTATGACTGACTTCAAGTGACTCCATTCTGTGAATTGTATGTTGTTTCTAGGCAACGGATGTTGCAGTGCCGAGAGAAGGCGGTGACATTGAACGTGCAGCTGCCGACAACAGTTCTTTTGTCGTTCCCAACAGGCTGGAGTCAGACACATTGAGAAGGTTTCAGAAGAAGGCTAGCAGTCCACTGAACACGAAAAGGTGTGAGTTCGTTTACAATGTGTGTTCCCAGAAAAATCCTTCTCATACTTTTACATAACTGACAGAAAAAATTGATTGGTTCAACTGAAAATTTCAGGTATATTGCTGAGGGAATCTGATTCCATCTCTGAAAATGATCTTATTTCAACTTATAAATTCGTGCAGATTTGAATGCAGCTTCAGGTTTTAGTGAAATTAAAATGCAAAATAACTTTTTATTGTGTCTGCATATACTAGTAAAAAGAATTTCGCTTTTTTGTTGCAAATTAACGTACAGAAGTAATTTTGTTGTTTGTTTTTTGAATTACCAATTGCTGAAAGCTGCATTGCTATGCCAACAGCCAAACTAAAAACTGCTGAGTTCTTCAGAAAAACTGATGGACTTTGAATCTGCCAAAAACATTCAGCAGGATTTATATTAGAACTTTGTAATGATATGACAAAGCTGGTCAAAATTTATTCTATAAGTGGGAATGTAATGCACTGGTTTTGGTCAATTAAACAGTTTTACAATATGTTATTTCCTAAAGTTAATAATATCGGTGTTTATATTGCAGTGTAACACGTCACTGAGCAAAAACTCTGTTGCTCATTCATATGTTACTGTAGTTTGTGTGATAGGTTGAATTTGACAAGAAAACTGGTTTGTCTACGCTCTTTTGCTCTCTGTGCATATGAAATCAGTCATAGAACAAGGATTTTTTCCACAAATTCGCATTTGACAACAAAGCGCTTAAAACATTCGTCAAATTTTGAATCTGGTGAAGACGTTCGAAGTTCGAATGTCGTCGAATGCGAATTCAAACTTTGTCACATCTCTAGAACTTTGTCGAATCCCTTATTGATGGTGGTTTGTCGCTGCTGCAGCCGAGTGGAGATGCTGAGGTCAATAGTCGGCAATGACCGATGCTGTGACTGTGGTGCTGTTGAGCCATCATGGGCTTCCATTAACCTTGGCATCACACTCTGCATTGAATGCTCCGGAATTCATAGGTACTCTTACCTCATCTTACTCGTAGTGTGTTGTATCGATTGCATCTGTTGTGTTTTGTATGCAATGAAGGTAATTAGTAGATAAACATTGCATGCACCACTGCTCAGTAGTCACGCCATTGTTGATATTAGTAAAGAATGTAATTTCAGCGATCAACTTTAATGTTTATCATTTATGTGTTATTGTAGCTTAACAGCCTTGGTTTTTATCTCTCTTTCATCGTTGTTTGTTAATTATATTCACATCTGTTCATCTTCATATAATGTTTCTATTGCACCAAAATGGCCTTTTATGTGCGGCATGTTAACAAACCACGTGACTCACTGACTGCAGATTGAGTGGCAGCAGCTGGTGGTTGATTTCTTTGATTAATCTGATACCTAGTTCACCTGAATCATCTACAGATAAGTTCCATAAAATGAGTTTGTTGTCTTCGTCATTCATGTTATGTATTGTATGATTGCTACAGAAGCCTTGGAGTGCACATGAGCAAAGTACGTAGCGTGACGCTGGACTCGTGGGAGCCGGAACTGCTCAAAGTCATGACGGAGCTCGGCAATGCACGAGTCAATCAGATCTTTGAGGCTGTTGTCAGTGACGAATATACTCGACCTGTCCACAACTCATCAAGGTCCAGAATTGTGCACATCATTCTGTTTTAGCAGTCTTATAGTGACCATAATAGCAAATACAGTTTTAAGTTTCACTGTCACTGTCTAAAGAAATTGGAAACAGAATATAATGCTAACAGTGATTGACTCAAGATAAATATTTATGAGTAGCCAGCAGAAGGAGTGTCTCTGTGTTGTAATCATGTCATCCAGCAATTCGTCTAACAACTTTCTGCGACAAATGCAGCTCTTCATCATAACCAGATTCATTCTGTCAGCATTGTTAAAGGTAGTCGGTTCTGCATGTTATTAGTTGTTCATCGAGTGCAGTTATGCCATGGCAAATTCATGAGGCTATCGACTCGTTTAATTTGGTTTGTGATTTAAAACTTCGTAGCGTTGTTGGCAGTAATTTGAATTGTTCTGGTGCGCAAATGCTGTAGATAAAACACAGAGGATCGTCCTTGTCTTACACATGGCAGTTGAATGTTTCAGGTCTGTGCGTGAAGTATGGATTAAAGCGAAGTATGTTGAGAAGTTATTTGTGAAGCAGACTACATTGCCAGATGCTGTTGAGAAATCCACGTCAACAACAGTGGCACCGTCGAAGCGTCAATGGAGTGTGTATAAACGCAAACGAAAGCCTATGCTGAACGAGTCCACGACAGCTTCTGCTGATACGGATTCAAACTCTGCTAGAGGTTATTCCAAACTTTCACGTCATTTTATTAACTTTTGATAGTAATGATCTGTGTGTGTTATATGTTGGATGATTTCTTATCTTGCTCACGTGGATTTTCATTAGTCTGCAAATAGTAGTTGTACAGAGTGGTTTTTATTACAGAGTGGTCCAGAAACTAAATTGCACAGAGTTTAATGCACCATCATTTTGCATTCTTTTGCAGTAGATTCACATGGTTTTTGCCAGAATGCTCAGAGAAGATTACTCTCTAGCATTCTATGCAGAATTTGCATCAGTTGGTTAAATATGCTTTGATAAACAGCCGGAATTGGATGCATCATGTTGAGCGACATCACGCTGCATGTGAACATGACACCTCTGACAGTTAGCAAACTGAAGAGGGATGGATTGTTGAAAAAAATGATTGTGGAGTTTCCAGCGAGACAGTGGAAATGGCAGTGTGCTGTTTGATCTCTTACGAATAACTGAGTTTTATAGTGGCTTCGCTAAAAGGCTGAATGGTAGCGATCGATGTAGTTCAGAGTGAACTGGTTCAAACATCAAGTCGATTAATAACGTAAACTGCAGTCAAGATGGACAACCAGGTCACTTGTTCTTAGGTTGGAAATGTTTTCCGTTAATTTTGTAACGTTTGCTTTTTGCAAACTTTGACTCGCATATAAGCCGTTAACGAACATCGGCGCCCAAGTCGTTGCCAGACACAGCGGCAAACTGTTCACGCGTTCGTTCAGTACAGCCATCATGCACAGTCACCTTCATCATCTGTGAGTTAGGTTGCTGTCTTCATCCTCTGTGTAGCAACTACAATACAATACAATACAACAAAGCTTTCTTGAACAGTTGAACATACCGCAACTGTGTACATTATAGTAAGATATAAAACAATAGTCATGATGAGGAAATCAATATATGTCAGAAAACAACTGCCTGATTATAAAATTCTGATTCTCGGTTTTAACTGATAATGAAAAGTTGTGCCGTCGTGGGCGCAGACTATATTGATGGCAGGTG
>Ga0066192_1000165_pt1 | contig 11838 bp, 11 predicted proteins | sample WorMetvacBELIZE1_FD_58707 | JGI IMG/M metagenome (GOLD analysis project Ga0066192, IMG submission 58707) | Marine gutless worms symbiont microbial communities from Max Planck institute for Marine Microbiology, Germany - Olavius vacuus BELIZE.1... | ecosystem: Host-associated > Annelida >... | reverse complement strand
TTTATTTAACGCTATCCCTGACACTAACCATAACGCTAACCCTACTAACCCTAATACTAGGCACCGTTGTGAATATGGCACTAATGTCAGCCGTTATCTTTTATTAACTAACTGCTTACGTTAGCTGCGTATAATTAACTTGATGCAACGGAAGCGTTGTTGTTGGTTTTTAAGACTGTTACTTACTGGTGAGATCGCGCAGGCAGATGAGATGTTTGCCGCCGTTGACACCCACGGCCAGTTCACTTCCGGTCGCCGTCTGCGCCCTGCTGCTGGCCGTGTCGACAACCGACATGGAGCTACGCGCGTGCATGATGACGACGACGCCCTGTGCTGATGATGTTCGATGTCCGCGTTCACCGTTCAGTTCAACCGATCGTCGTCAACTGACTCGCAACTGCTGCTACCGCTGTCACGTGACCGGCATAAACCAGGATTCGCAATGGCTGATGTACGCAGCCCAGCTGACTCACTCACTTCCGGTCGGTGCGCGCGTTCACTGCAGTCACGCAGCGAACAGGTGCGACGCCGACGAGGAAGTTAGCCGCACGACGTCGCCTGAGACTGACAGCGTTGATGAGTTGCTGCTGCCGCTGGTCGCCTACCTCGACGGAGCATCGACGATAACGCCGGCATACATCTGCTGCTCTGGTCGCCGTCTACGTACGTGAGATCCGCCAACACGAAAAACGCATCTGCGTCCGCGCCGGTCGACTCCCAACACCGTTCTAATGGACCCGCCGGTCGGCCGGTGCGCAGATGCCACTACTCGGCCCTCGGCTCGGCGCGGCGAGCGGGAGGGTGTCGCTTTCCGGCCGCCACGCCCGTCTGCGGCGGCGGCAGCGGGCGAACTCGCGCCTGGCAGAAGACGTGCAGATGGCTCCGTGCGCGGGTGACGCCGACGTCATTTAATGAGAAACTGACGTTATCGGACGACGAACGCAGATGCTGCTGCTGCTGCTGCTGCTGGCAAGGCGAGCGAGGCTCGGCCGCCGTGTTGACGTTGCGTGAGCGTCGATCAACGTCACAAGACCGGCCTCACGCCGACAGCCCGGCCGCCGCCGCCGCCGTCCGGCCGCGTGAATTCATTAGACAGCAACGGCTCATCATCGGCCCGTCATCTGCCTCGCAACGGACAATATCCAATTCAAACACTCAACTGAGCGGACTCCGGCGCTCCTGTTAAATAACTAAATAAATAACGGAACGGAACTGATGAGGTCCTATCACTACAACTTAAGTTCATTACAGTTTTTTTGTATTATTAAGTGTAATCGCAATAAACTACAGAATAATACAGAAGTCGATTGAGTTTAAGCAAAGTGGATAAAGTTGATTTTTAGCTTATACAGTATCGTAACGAATAATTTACTCGTCGCTATTTTACAATTTTTAATCAATATAGTCCATCACCATTCACCATAACGGTTTATATGATTGTCAGTAACCTAGTATTATCGTAATATATACCGCATCCCAGAACAAGTAAGCTAAACTCTGTTAGTCACATCTTCAATAGAACTCTGCCAATTCTTTTAAAATTTGGAACACAGTGTACGGAATAAATTTGCAATAAAGTAATATTAACGTTTTTTCACCTCCTCCTGAATACTGTTTCCAGGGCCGGATTAACCATTGTGCCAGTTGTACTATGGGGGGAGCCGTCGCCAGGGTCCCCCGATCAACAACTGCCAAATTTTTACCACACAGTTTTGACGTTTGAACGTACGTTCAGGAACCACAAGTTTCGTGACTTAAACGTAACGACGACTAAAAAGGTCGTCAACTTTTTTTTTTTGGGGGGGGGAGCTTTTCAGTCTAGTAGCAAACAATGCATGTGTTTCATCCTGATTACGTGCGGCGGTGATGAATCTCGCACAATACTCGCGACTGGTGAGTTTAAACTCTCGCATCAGAAAGTTCTTCTTAATTGCAATCAACGTCATTCGTATCCTCAGATTTCATACGACTAACAACAGTTTTACATTTGGGTGTCAGGAGGGGTAACAACAACCTAGCACGATATTTCTTCGAAATATCATACATATCCCATATGTGCTCACAGTTATACCACCATGACACTGTACCATACAATACATTGTGAAATTTATAAGTCGTTTTTGTAAAAAAATACAATAAATGTTTTGTCATATCTTCTATAAACTTGGCCCATCCTGATAAAAACTTGGAATATGGTATCCTAAATAAATTTACCATCTCACCTGAATATTGTCTCTACAATATTATGTCTCTGAATATTGTCTCTCTTGTGAAACTTAAAAATTCGGCGTTTAGCTAAATGGCGATGGAATGCCGTCAATGCGTTCCTTTAAATTCGGAAGTAAATGTAGGCGTGAACGTATGAAAACTTAGAGACATCAAAAATGATGTCCGCCAGCAAGAAAAAAACAACATTTTAATTAAGCAGGTGTTGAAAGTGATGTCTCTTGGCGCGAACGCAACCCTCAGCCTTGGCTGGCACTGATCGATAACCTTGTCGATCACGCTCTGCTTCAGCTCTATAGCATAATAAAAAAAATGTCTACAAAACGTTATCGCCTGCAGTAACGATAAAGTGTTTATTAACAATTTCCCACTGCAATGTTTACCTGCTAACATCACTAAACAGGCTTAGAGTTCTTAAGACTCGAGTCTCGGTTTAAATTCTCATTTTACACATCACTGGTATAAATGTCTTGGGACTGTCTTGGGATTTTTGAGTCTTATCTTTGCCTTGGTATCCCCCGATCTTAGTCTTGGTCTTGATAAATCATTTTCAGCCAGCAATTAAACAACGTTAGTAAACATTAAAAGCTTATTTTTTTGCACAGACAACTAAACTGTATGGGTCTGCCGGTATTGAGACACTATTCACTTGGTTTTATGTTCGATCTGCTGCACGCTTGGAGTTCCTGAGAAGGAAGTCTTGGTCTAGGAGAACGTCTCGTTACTCAATACTTGGTCTTGTTCTCGAGAAAGACAGTCTTGAATTTCAGTCTAAAACCCAATAGGCGAGCATAACAGACGAACATGTACACACAACACATACTGCACTATACATGGCGTCGTGCAGAGAAAGTGATAACTCGAGGGCAAAATACGTATAACAACAATAAGGTCTCGTGCGTCACAAGCGAGTTATAAGGGAATGTGTAACTAGTGGAGCATTAGAGCAGTACGTAGAGAAGTCAGACGCATGCAGTTGGTCTGTGGAAACCAGCTGCAGCTGTCTGTCCATGTGTTTTGGGGTACGTATACGTAAACGAACACAGGCGAGCGACGACGACGAGGACGAAAAAACAAAACAGACCGTTTCCGACGTCGACGTCGACGTCGACGCGGGCGGGTGAACGCGTTTAACGAACACCAGTCGCGGTGTGGCGGTCCCAGCAGCGCAAGGCCGCAGATGGGTTACGGCACTCAACAACTTGACAGGCCTCTGATCACGTGACGACCAGCCGGCTTCCGTCGCCGCGTTTTGCTTGCGTGAGGCCCTATCTAATTGAAAACCGAACGGCCCGTTTAGTCGGCGCCGCGAATTCGCCGCAGGAATTTGGTGCATTTCCGTCATTTTGTTCTCTCTCTCTCTCTGTCGGTCGCTGCCAAGTGAAACGTTAACTGAAGGCAGTTGGAACCGATGACAACGACGCCCGCCACATGTAAACGAAGTTACTGCCGCAGAAGTCATGGTTACGAACTGTAACTGCTGCTGTAATCTTATTAAAAGGTAAAACTAATAAGAAAAGTCGGTGAAATTCGACGTTGGACGATATTCATTCACCAGACAATATTTAGAGAGAAATAGTTATCTTATTAATACCAATTTTCACGGATGCTTCCTCCGTTCCTCGGTTTATGTCCTCGCATTAAGGACAAGGTTTGAATCTTTAAAGGGTCGTGGCTTGAGGATTGAGTCTTAGAGATAATATCGCCGACATTTTAAATACAATTCTTAAATTAAGTCGAGGGACGTAAGTCAAATACAGTCTTATTTTCTGCATTTTCGTTACCACCAGCGAATGTGGCGTTGTAATGTTTTCAGGCACATCTCTCTGTCTGTCTGTGCTCTGACCTTTGAAAACCTTCACCTAGAAGTTCATTTTGGTACACAGGTACATCTTCGGTATATCTAGGCCAAGTTCATTTCAAGGTTATCGGGTCAAGATAAAAGATAAAAGCGTGTCTGTGTATCCTGTTCGCGAGTAGTCTGACAGACTTTGATCGAAATACAACCTTTTTCTTGTCTGTTGTTGAGTTGTATTGTATTTATTTGTGTGTTTGATTTCGGCCATTGATGGATAAAAAATCATACGTCTTCTTTCTTTTGGTGCCATCTTCTATTAAGGTGGTCGGTGTGTCTCTTTTCTCTATGTCTCTCTGTCCGCTGCCATTCTTTTAACTTAATAATACATGTTTTTTTTCTGTATCCATTGCAGCAAGCAAGTCATCAATTCTAGGCCTTTTCTTGCTTTCTTTTCTCCACATTTCCCTTATAAGTTATAACATCAACAAAGCATTTGAACCACTGCAGCCTCTCAAAACGTGTCCAGCGTATGCCAGTTTCTGCTTCACAATGTAGTCTGTGCAATGCAGACTCCTCGCTTTCATTTTACTTTTATGACATTTTCATTAGTTGTTTTGTCTCTTCATCTAATTTTCGACACATGTCTATACAGTACCACAGTTCAAATGTGTCGGTTCGTTTACTCCGTGTTTTGCTGAGGGTGCAGCTTTCGAATGCGTATTTCAACATTGACAACAGGTAACAGTCCAACAATTCATACGTCAAAGGTTTTGTCGACGACGCGTACAGCAAAATTTCAGTTGCGAATTGTGAGCGCAGTTGTGGTCGGCGGCGACAAGGTGGCACTGTGCCGCTTGAACATGTCATCGCGCTATGGTATACGGAGTGTGGACCTCAGCGAGTGCGTCGCCATCTGGACCGGTTCGCCCACGAAAACCGCTTCTCGACGGCAGCTGGCGGATGTCCGGAGACGAGATGAGTAGGCAAGGCACCAGACCGGTCGGTCGATCGATGTCGCGGACCTGACGGACGGGCCATGGACTCCTATATAATAGCATGCTAATATATAGGACTCCATGGACGGGCTGATCGCCCTGCACCACCGTCCGTCGAGACGGCCTGACCGCCGTCAAACAAACGACGACGACGACGGAGACAGACAGTTCTTATTGACTGATGGTCGACGACGCACCTTATACTCACCTCCAAGAAAGTTGACAAGAAACTTTACCTAGCGCGTGAGTGTCTGTGTGTGTTTGGTCAGAATTCACGCGATCGCGGCGTCACACGCACACCTTGTCCCGCCTTTACCCTTCTACTGTCAATTTGACAGTGTTTGACTTTCTGAATTCTGACAGAAGTAGATACCGTATTTATAGCTCTGTAATTGTTAGCTCTAACTTTTCTGAGGCGTGCTGTCGAGGGTCAAGTTCACGATGGCAGAGACCATACGCCCATGCAATTGCGTGCGCGGTTGCTGGCTACTTCTACAGAGTTTAATCAGTTTACCTCCGCCAAGGAGGTTATGTTTTATCTGGCATTTGTTTGTTTGTGTGTTTGTTTATCCGCTAGCAACTTCATGCAGAAACTACTGATCGGATCTTCATGAAAATTTTACCATAGATGCATCTGTGAACAAGGAAGAACTTATTAAATTTCGGAAGTCATACGCATCTGTATCAAGATCTATGATTTTTAAAAGTATTCTTCAACTTTGGGAGAAATCATTTTTCCACAATTTGGCTTATAGGCCTGTCTCTATAAAAACTAATCGGATCTTTATGAAAGTTTTATGATAGATGCATCTTTGGACAGTTCCCCACTAAGTTTTGGAAGTATGCGGATCCTGGATACTCTGGATCCGGATCGATCCGCTCTCTACGAGTGCTCTGGTTTTGTGATACTAATAACATTCTTTCTTACCAGATTGGTACGAAACATCAATATGACAGCTGGAGTGGCCGACATTTGATCATCTGCAACATGATGCAAATGTCGGCATTGGTGATATGATGGGTTTTAACAGCATTACAGAGAGTAACAGGGCTATACAGTACGCCATTCGCAATGATTCTCAGCACCAAATCTCAGTCCATCGCCGATTTTTCCGCATCTGTTACAGATGTTTCGCACGTCGGTCTTAACGACTCTTGCGGCCAGATGATACCAATTATCAACGCTTGAGATAAGAAAGCTGACATTCCGAGTGTCTGACATCGGACTGATAGACGTCAGACAATACTGCATGCCGTTGCAGTGCCGATGTGAGATAGTAATGGAACACGAGGTAACGTGTATGCCGTTCAAATCTTTAATAACGACTGGGCTTAAATGCTGTAACAGTACTGCTTTTGATGTTTTCTACAAAACTGATGCAATGTTGCAAGAAATTGACATAGCTTAAACTCTTCATAATTTTCGCTTCTGGCTGCTGTTACAGATGAATATTTGAAATGTACTCTTCTCGCTTGACGCTAATTTTTAATAGGCGAAATGAAACTAAATTGCGAAGTCGTTAAGATAAGCGGCGTTGTCTGATTCACTGTTAATACACGAGTGCGAAAGAGATTGGCACAGGAGCTCGTGCACTGACAGTTGAACAGCTGCCCTGATAGCATCACTGCCAGTGATAACTCGGCACACGACGTCACACGATACATCAGTCGCTGTAGCCATAACTGGATCTGGACTTTTTCCCTGGACATTTCCGCCGGATATTCCCACTGGCTGCCAGTAATTAAACGTAAAAATTGCTAATTGATTCGATTTAAGGTTAGGGTCAGAGTCAGGGTTAGGAATATGGACGATTACTAATTTTTGACCACCCGCGAAGCTGCATGGTATAATTTCGTCTGTCAGACGATAAATTTCGAAAGCTTTGACGTAGGAAGTTCATATTTGCACATCCGGTATGTCTCCAGGGAATAGGTTCAAGTTTGTATATGAAGGTCATCGGGTGAAGTTCAAGGTCATAGGAGCCAAAATGGGCGGAAATAATTCCGGTTCTGTAAAACATAGTGCCATGAAGTTAGCGTGTAGGGTTAGGGTTTTCGTATATGGCGGATCGAATGATGTGACCGCCATCTTTATCACGTGACCGGAAGTGACCACGCCTAACTATATGCACGCATTCGCGGGTGGTTGGCCTTAGATTAGAAGGCAGTCTTGTTTACGTTTAAGCAGCGATAGCCAGCGGTCACAGGGGAAAATGCGACCAGCTGCAGGATCTTGTCCGCCGACCGGTGCATGGCTGTCACTCTACAACGTCGAAACAATCATTACGAAATCTGCAGGTGCTTGCCTGGTGGCGTTGATCTTAACGGTAAATGCTTTGTACTTGAAAGTGGGAGGTCGCAGGTTCGGGCGGCTTACAGTGAGGCACTGCTGTGCGCCAACGTTAGGCAACTTGTTCACACCAATCTGCCTCTGTCACGAAGCAGCATAATTTTGTTACCGGTGTACAAACCGAGAGGTAATGGCAGTTACGTGACAGGTATGTACTGCTCATAACACACAGCGTAAGCTCACTGCCGCTCCTTGACTGCGAAACAAAGATGAGTATCTTTAGCATAGCCAAAACACAACTGCCGTTTTTGCTTATGAGGTGGGCTGGAGAGTGTCGCATGCACATGTGGTTGAACGCGGTAATAGCCGCGTGCATGAACATCAGCCAATATTAAGTAATATGTAACTTTTAAGTATCTCTTAAAAATCCACTGCAATTGTTTTGCTGTTAATAAACAACTGCAAATCTTTGAAACCATTTGAGTGCGAACGAAAAAAGTGAACAGAGTGCTGAGACCGACTCTCAGATGTTGACTGTGGATAGACAATGCATCCGGGTTGAGTCGGTTAAGACTTGCGTGAGTATACGAGATAATGTCATTGTCGTACCGTCGTACGTGACTACGGCTTCAGCGACCCGACCTTGTTGCGTATTTCCGTTAACTTAAACTATCATCGCTTGATTCTGTCATAATTAAATAATATGGAAATTGTTAATGATTGTAGAGACGCGTTCTGCTTCCTGTTTTGACCTTCAATCGCCGTACTGAGAATTTTGTTAAGAAACTTAGTCAGTGTGACAATTGTTTGTTTGTAAAAGGTGTATTTACATGTAGATCGTTGTTAATTCCATTGCATCCGCTCTGTTTTTCTTCTGTTTATTTTCTTGTACTGTATATTCATCTTTATTTACCAGTTCTGGTAGACAAATGAAAACATACAGAAATGAACAGACAGACAGAGAGTGTTGATGTATTGATCTCTGTTGTATCTATTTTATGTCTTAAATTTGTATGCTACCATATCGTAAATAAATAAACATGTATAAAATCGCACTGACACTGACGTGAAGTACAGGCGAATAGGATCTAAACAAACGTGAAAAATATGCGGCATAATCGAATCAAAGTACCGACTGCTTACTGTCTGTTCAAGCTAATTAACGTCACATCCGTTTTCAATGTGTATATAAGCGGGACGTAAGTGCTGCTGCATATCAACAAAGCTGCTGGTACTGGTTGTGTTGGCAACGAAACAGGTGAGGGAAAATAATGCGTCGGACACCTGTTATCGGCGCCAGAACATCGCCAAGCGAGCAATGTCCATCACACGTGATTTCCACGGCGCCGCTCTCGAGGTCTCGCTACGGCGTTCGATCGCTGGATGACGGGCGTGCGGCCGGTGTTCGTTTCTTGTCAGCGTTCTGTCGGCTGCGATGTGTCGTTCGTCGACCGAATATATCGATAGCGCGTCGAGAACGCAACAGGTGCTCGGTTACTTGAGGCTGATTAGACGGCGACGACGGTCGCCGCGGCCGCGCGGCGCGAAATGAAAACCGACGGGCGGACCGAGGCAGCGACCGAACGAACAGCAGCTGCAGCTGCTGCGGCGGCCGCCCGACGCCTAATCGAACGAGCTTTCTCGCACATCTGCTCCAGTTCCTTAATAACGCTTCCACTGCGAGGTTTTCTGCCTGAACGGCGCGCCAACAACTGTCGGAAGCTGGCGACAGACATACTGAGTAGCTGAACTCGACGCACCGCCGGTTATATAGCAACTCGTAACTGCTCGACGACAACACTAGAGCGCAATCAAACAGCGCTTCCAATGTTTATGTGTGTGTGTTGCAGCAGCTGATGACTTACAAATTTAATTTTCGTGGAATGTACACAAACACAATGTACATGTAGTTTCTTTCTACTAGCTGTGTGCAGCTGCCAAAAGTGCATACATCAATCGAACAGTGACATTTCGCATTCTACGGGTCCACAGTATAGAACAGTCTGCCATTAACACTGCGCGACAATAGCCTGTCGCTGAAGAGTCACGTTCAGGAGGTGGTGGCTAAGAACTTATCTTTTTGAACGATAATGAACACCACCCGGGGCGCCTTTGTGACGTTGCCGTGATTTTGGCGCCGCCTACAGAACGCTGCAGCAATAAAAAGAATCATAACTAAAATTCTGTGTAAAAAAGAAAAACAAACTAAAGAAATGCGACATTAAATTAACCCGAGTCTGCAGGTTCAAAGAACACAGAGACAAAGATAATTCTTTACGACAATAGCGTAACGAATCTTGTCGTCTGTTTCGAGCTAAGACAAGTGCCATCCTTTGAACGAAGATTGGTGATGCAATGAACCAGTTTGTTCCACAGCTATGCTTATCGCTTGTTTTGCTGCTGATTTGACATACAGTCTGCTAAGTTCTGTGTTTAACATTTCATCATGCGTACTGTGTCTGCAGTATTTGACTATACTAGTATCCTAACTTCCGTGCTGTGTTTACATACTTCATAACTGCTGTGTGGGGACCCGTAGATTCAGAATGCATCGTAGCATTCTTATGCCACCTGTCAGTTAAAAATGCCTTTCTATGTATTTTAATGGTCCAACTTTTCTGTGTTGCCATGGCCATTATACTGATGATTGCTTGCTTGCAACAGTCCGCCGAGTTCGACGCAGACGTGGTTGCGACGGCTGAGGGTGACGTGTAGTGGGGCTGCAGAGATGGATGCGGAGACCAAACTCGGACGCGCACTGTGGACATTCAAGTCCCTCTGTCGCCGGGCTGACTGTGTGTTGTTTCGACGGGACGGACGTTCTTCAGCCACTCATGCACACTATTATGTCTTCAGGCCACCTTTGCAGATACTTTTGCACTTTTCTGATACTAGTGCTGTAAACTGTCTTTTCAATGTAAGCTGCTACGACAACTTTGCAGTGCCTCAGTGTGTGATGATGATGCCACGATCGCTTCTTCAAAGTGTTTGACAGTACAAGTTGCGGCCTTGTAACTACTGACTACAAAGAGTTACAAGTGCCCTCTCAGGTGAGCGAATTGTGAAAATGCTGAAAGGCAGCCAGTGAATTGAAGCAGAACGACTGGAAATCTCTCCCGTTTACTAAGTATTTTGCAGTGATCGACGTAGTGATCGATAACTTAGGACGCAAACAATAATTATTCAGTACGTATCGGTCAGTACCTAACTGACACTATTCTGGTAACTTCGCTGCTGCTGCTGCTGCTGTTACATCGTACAGTCGCCGGCGAAATCAGTCTGCTGTTGTGAATGAAGCATGTGCGCCCACAGCTTCCAAGACCGAACGACGACCGCCTGAGACGAGTGAAGCAAACATCCGGAGGCGTTAGAGATGGCGGTGTGACCCAAGCGTGACGGACTCGCAGATTAAGAGCAGAAGCCCGACATGTTGGAAGTAGCAGCAGCAGCAGCAGCGGCGGCCACAGCAGCCGCTCAAAAATGTGGTCCAGAATCTGTGAGTGCGTGTGTGGCGCCGTCTGTTGAACATCAGCCACACCGGCCGACCGACGAATTCAGAGCATTACGACCGACTGGCACACAAGAACATTCTATCCACTCGTCCGACGTCCTGGAGGACAGAAGAGGCAGCCGTTCGTCATGTCGGGTCGACGCACAACTGGGCGATAATACAACAGGACGAGCGCATCAAGCTAATCAGGGCCAGACTGACGGACAGACGGACGGACGGCGACAGCTGCAGGACAGGTGCCCGAGCTGACGGCTCCGAACAACGCCAACGCCAGCTGTTCTTCTTCACTGCATAGACGCTCGGCCAGAATGTGAACGAGAGAGAGACGACCAAGTGCTAAGGGACTATTCACAGTTATCAACATTTTCCAAAGTGTACAAAGCGTTCGACAGGCAGAAGTGATTGACATTCACCGTTCGCTTTTGAAAAACATCGGTCCAAGCTAATAAGAGTATTACGATGAACTTTATTCACCACAAATACAGTACATAAACGTGCAATACAATACAATATCATACAATACAACATCATACAATACAATAACCGCCAGTCATTTTTTTATCGCAGTCGGTTATAATACTAAGGAAAGTTGCGACATAAATTTTACTGGTGAATGCGTGGTGAATGACCTACACCTCCGTCACACTCGAAACGTCTAACGTCTAAACAGAAACTTTTATCAAACTTTCTCAACGCTGGTAGTATGCTCTATCTATTGAATCGTGTCATTGCCGATGAACTTGAGTGACAACTGAAGGTCATTTCAGCTATTAACCAATCCACGTCCATGTCGAGAAATACAGCAGTCATCGCGTATGATGCAGATAGAAAGTTAACGAAGCCAAGGTATACTATGCGAGCTGAGGTCATAGTCACGGTCATTTGATATCACGTAGCTTATAATTCAGAAACATTAAGTAAGTAAGCAAGCAAGTACACCTACGTATGCGAAGCAGTCCTTATGGCCTAAAGTGTCGCGGAGGCGATGTAGTAGTGTTTAATAAGCTTGGCAAAAAAA
>Ga0066192_1000164_pt1 | contig 11849 bp, 10 predicted proteins | sample WorMetvacBELIZE1_FD_58707 | JGI IMG/M metagenome (GOLD analysis project Ga0066192, IMG submission 58707) | Marine gutless worms symbiont microbial communities from Max Planck institute for Marine Microbiology, Germany - Olavius vacuus BELIZE.1... | ecosystem: Host-associated > Annelida >... | reverse complement strand
CCGCTAACCTTTATATCTACTACGACGACTGGTATTTTTTGGTGCAAGAAAGTCGTTTAGAAAAAGAGTGGCAGCAAGCGAAGCTCGAAAACATTCGCGACTTGATTCCGCCTCCAAGCACACCAAATTTAGACCTAATTTACCCATCTCAATATTATCGACAGCGCTTTTTGCTGTTCAGTAAGGACAAACAACCTCTTATTGGAGACATAAAGTTTGCCGATGCCGAAACCCATGCTGTCATGGTAGATGAGCAATTAGTCGGGTATGTCGGCTTACGTTCTATGCGTGCTTTGGTACAAGATCAAACACTGCGTTTTGTTCGCCAGCAAGGGGAAGCTTTCTTACTTATTTCGGCATTCATGTTGACCATTGCAGCCCTGTTGACTTGGCCCTTAGCACAATGGCTCAGCCGACCTATTTGCACTGTTCGCCAAGCCACCAAGCGATTATCTGCTGGTGAGTTCGAAACACGTATTAAAATTAAAGGCTCAGATGAGCTAGCAGACCTAGGCCGCGACTTCAACCATTTGGCATCAACGCTTGAGCACATGCGTGATGCCCGTAAAAAATGGGTAGCCGATACAGCACATGAACTGCGTACTCCTGTTGCTATTTTGCGTGGAGAAATCGAGGCGATGCAGGATGGCATTATAAAGGTTTCCGATAACTCCCTAGCCTCTTTGCAGCAAGAAGCCGTTCATATCGCTCGATTGATCGACGACCTGAACCAATTGTCAATGCATGATATGGGCAGTTTGAGTTATTGCATGGAAGATGCAAGTTTAAATGATATCCTCGAACAGACCGTTAGCTCGATGCAACTACCATATGATGAAGCAGGTATTGAACTAGAGCTTGTCATTGCGAAAAAAGCACCCATTATGATCAATGGTGACGATGATAGACTTCATCAGCTGTTCGCAAACTTAATGAATAACACGCTTAAGTATACAAATGCCCCAGGTAAACTTACTGTCACATTAACCCGTGAAGGTAAAAAAGCGGTTGTATTGCTGGAAGATACACCTCCGGGGGTTTCTGACGAAGACATTAAACACATTTTCGAACAATTTTTCCGCGTGGAAAACTCACGCAATCGTGCAACAGGCGGGCGCGGCCTTGGCCTTGCCATCTGTACGAATATTGTCGATGGGCATCAAGGCTCTATAACCGCTTACCACTCGCCATACGGCGGGCTTGGGATACGAGTAGAATTTCCTTTAAATTGATATGGAATCGATAACCATGAGTAAAGTACTGATTGTTGAAGACGAACCAAAATTAGCCGAACTGATGGCTGCTTATCTTGAGCAAGCTGGCTATGAGCATCATCACATTGATCGTGGTGATCAAGTCATTGACTACCTTAAGAACAACCAAGCAGACTTGATGCTACTTGACCTAATGCTTCCTGGCCTAGATGGCGTGGAAGTATGTAAACAAGTTCGTCAGTTTAGCGGCATGCCAATCATCATGGTAACAGCGAAAGCAGAAGAAATTGACCGCCTAATTGGTCTGGAAATGGGTGCTGACGACTACGTTTGTAAGCCATTCAGTCCACGCGAAATTGTTGCTCGCGTCAAAGCGAACCTACGTCGTGTTGAGCTTGACCAAACTGAAGCACCAAAAACTGACGGCTTCGACTTAGATGCAGACCGCCTACGTGCAACATACAAAGGCGAGCTAATCGACCTAACCACAGTAGAATTCCAGCTACTACAACTTCTGATCAAGGAGCCAGGTCGTGTATTTGGCCGTGACTTGATCATGAAAAGTATTTACACAGATAGCCGTGTCGTAAGTGACCGAACGATTGATAGTCACATCAAAAAGCTACGTAAGAAAATCGCAGCTGTGGCACCTGAGCTTAACGTTATTCATTCTGTTTACGGTGCTGGCTACCGTTTCGAAAACAACGACTAAATAACGCGACAACTCAGTACACTCTTTAAAAATTAGGCAGGTTACATGGACGATTTCTTAGCAGTGGTGGAATTCTCTATTTCCATCACAGCCCCCATTTTTTTGGTGTTGATTGTCGGGGTCATACTAGAACGCATTGGTATGATCAACGACAACTTCGTTGAAGTGGCGTCAAAGCTTGTATTCAACGTCACCATGCCTGCCTTAATTTTTATTAGCATCACACAAAATAGCAAAGACCCTGGTGCACACCTACCACTACTGCTCTACTCCCTTGTAGCAACCGTTTTAGGTTATTTAGTACTAGAATGGGTCGTTGGAAAAACCGTTGCCAATAAAAGTGATCGAGGCATCGTTGTTCAAGGCGCTTTTCGCTCCAATATGGCGATTATTGGTCTAGCATACTGCCTCAACGCCTATGGTAATGATGCCCTAGCAATTGCCTCAATCTACATTGGCGGCGTCATGGTGCTGTACAACGTGCTTGCTGTGATTACGATCAACCGCTCTATGAACGCTCAAAAGAGCGTCACAGACTCGTTGAAAGCAATCGCCAAAAATCCACTCATCATCGCGATCGTTGTGGCCTTTGCCGCTTCACAAGTCAATTTGACGTTACCTGATGTCGTGACCCAAGCAGGCAACTACTTCGCCCGTATGACACTGCCATTGGCATTATTATGTGCTGGAGCGTCATTACGCTTTAATGCGTTGAAAAAAGACATTAGCCCAGCCATGATTTCGACTCTTGGCAAACTGGTCTTTATGCCCTTCCTATTAACTCTTGGCGGGTATTTGTGGGGATTCAGAGGCATGGAGTTAGGGATTTTGTTTCTGCTCTCATCTTCGCCTTCGGCTTCTGCAGGATACATCATGGCAAGAGCAATGAATGGTAATGCTGTATTAGCGGCAAATATCATAGTACTAACGACTATTTTTTCCCTCTTAACCACCAGTCTTGGTGTCACATTACTGGGTGCAGTCGGTTTAATGTAAATTTTTTCATTTTTTAAATGAGAAGCACTTGCATTTAATTTCAATAGGCTTTTAAATAGTAATCATTCTCACGATGAACGGATGATTACTCATGATCTTACAGGCCAAAAACTTATTTGAAGAGACAGGTTGCGTAAATGCAATCTACGCTTCTTACCTTGCTGGCCAGCAGAAACTTTTAAAGCCTCTGCAGGATCTGCACTTCATCCAACAACAGTTACACGTTTTACAACCCGTTGTGATTCAAGAGCAAGTGAAGGCTGGTGTTTACATCACTTTTGATACAGCAACGATACACCACAAATTGCAAGAAGCATCGCCAGTACAGGTGTTACCTGTCTACGAAGATGCATTGGTTGACTGGGAAGTAACCCGCAAGACTTGTTTCAGCTGGACTCAAATCTATATCGGCTGGGATCAGCTTGCGGCCATTACTGGTGAAAAAGTGGAGCACGTACAAAACTTTTTTCAGCGCCACGTCAGTAATAAAACAGGCGCACCACTCAACCTGACTTTGACTCAAGCTCTGGCCAATGATTTTAATCAGTTGATTCACCGCCAAGGTAAGCAACTGGTGCTAGTCGGCAAGCTATATGATGTTGTGCTACAAACGGTCGAGCACATTCAGATCCAGCACCATATTAGCCAATGTGATGATTGCCAAAAGAAACTGTTTACAGCGCAAAATCAGATTGAAGCAAACCATTATTTATCAAGCGAAGAAATGGCCAAATCTATCGGCTTAACTCAAACCGCTTTAGAAATCGGTTTCACTGCGATCACTGGAATGACAGTTGGCGAGTATCAAATTGAAGTCGCTTTCCGTAAAGCCATGGCACAACCTCATTCAGGGTTGTCGTTAGCAAATCGACTCACTGCTGACACTGGCTGGACAAAACAAGATATCGAAAAAGCCTGCCTTAAAAGATTTGGTGTCATGAGCCATCAACTAGGCAGTATGCAGTAATTTTGAGGAAACTATGAGCAACACAAATACTATTGGTCTTTTCTACGGTACAGACACATCAAATACCGAAATGGTGGGCCAAAAGATTCAACAACAGTTTGCTGAGCTTGATCAAGCTGTTGAGTTACACGACATCAAAGACTCTGATGTAAGTACGCTACTTGAATACGATTTTTTGATTCTAGGCATTCCGACTTGGGACTTTGGTGGCATCCAAAGTGACTGGGAAGAAGTGGGTGATGCCCTGTCAGAATTAGACCTTAGCGGCAAAGTGATTGCGCTTTACGGGTTAGGTGATCAATTCGGATACGGTGACTATTTCGTGGACGCTATGGGATGGCTACATGAAAAACTGGTGAATACAGGCGCAACCTTTATCGGACAATGGTCGACAGAAGGTTACGATTTTGAGGCTTCTCGCGGAGCAAACGCTGACAAAACTGAATTTGTAGGCTTAGCTGTCGATGAAGACCAACAATTTGACCTAACTGATCAAAGGGTAGAACAGTGGGTCATTCAACTTTATGCAGAGCAGGCACTGGCAGCCGCCTAAGGTTAGATAGACTGGCTCACAACTTTACACACGACTCGTTTGGCTTCCACTCATTCGCTGCCCCGAATGACCAAATCAGTGTAAATAGTGATTAACCGAAGGTTAAATTTCTGCATAAAACGCGCTTCCCCTTTCTCTCTCCTGCTTTTGGGGAAGCGTGTTTTCTTTTTTTCTTAACTTTTGTAAGCTTTCTATAAAATCAACGTGATCTTATAGCATGTACCTATCCCTTCTAGATGTTTTTCTAATTTTTCTTTTCATAGTTTTTATCGCAGTTATTTGGCAGCACTTCAAAGTTCGAGAACATACTTTACGATGTGTAAAGAGACAGTGTGATCAGCTGGGTGTTCAACTTCTTGATGGCGCCATACAAGGCTCTTACTGGCGCCCTACTTTTCAGAAAGGACAATTTAAAGTAGTTCGCTGCTACCGCTTTTACTTCACTTCAACTGGTAGTGGTCGTTATCGAGGCGAAATTAAAATGCGTGGCATGCAGCAAATCAGCATTCATTTCGACCCTCATCCCATGTGAATTGTATTATTTTTATACAAAGCTTTAAAAAACATCACATAAACCCGCTTTTATGCTATTTACAAAACTTACATAAGGCTAAATACTCTAAGTACAACAATCATACTAAAGTATTAAAAATAACTATAAATACAATATAACCGTAGGTGGACATAATGCTGGCAAATTTTAGTTTTAGAGCCAAACTCTCAATTTTACTCGCCTGTGGCTTGCTCGGCTTCGTGGTGGTCACTTTTGTGGCATTAAGTGGAATGAATGCGCAAACCGAAGCGTCCGAACGTTTCGAAGTGATGACAAAAGTTCAAAATGACCTATCTTCATTGGTCATCGCAAACATGTCCCTTTATCAACAACTTGATCGCTTAGATGACACAAGCTACGCCTCTTTTCTAGAAACATTAAACAGTAATGAAGAACGTTACTCAGCCATCATTGAGCAAGATGCTCAAGCTGTTCAAGAAGCAGAGGCTGTCACAGCACTCACCACCATTGGTGAGTTGTTAAAGCAATACGCCAGCACCCTGACCGAACTCGTCAATTTAAATCAGGCTTTAGGCTTTAATGCCAACTCTGGTATGAAAGGCGAAATTAACGTTTTAGGTGAAGACGTTATCGAGAAGGTCTCATTCTTAAGCCTAGTTAAACAAGAGTTCCTCCCCGTTCGTGAGGCAGAGAAGAACTTTATGTTTGAGCCTACCGATGAAAACAAACAGATCTTTGAAGACCGATACAATAAGTTTTACCAACGTGTTGTTAACTTTGGTTTAGAAGAGCGATTTGGTGACGTGGTCAAAGCGTACTACGCCAAAGTACAAGATTACGGTCAAGTGGTTGGAAATCTTAGTAGTCTTCAGGACACATTTGATCAACTTCGAGAGCAGTACAACAATGCTACCAATCAGGCTCAAGAGCTTCTTAAACAAGCGGTAGTGGATGCCAGAGCCCAAGCAGCCTCCCAATCACAACAAGCCAGCATCAGCGTTATCGTTGTTAGTATTATCGTTGCTGTTATCGCAGGTTTATTGATGATGGGTATAGGCCGAAGTGTTAATAAAACCCTTAACCAAATCATACGCGACCTAGGTAAAGTCAAAGGTGGTGATCTGACGGCTCGTCTCGCAATCAACCACAAACGTAATGACGAATTCGACTCCCTTTGTGGCTCCGTTAATGAAATGACCACAGGGCTAAGCTCAGTCATAGGTGATGTTGTTCATACAACGGGGGATGTTAGCGACATGGTCAGCAAGCTTAATAGCGCGGTAGGAAATATTGCTGATAGTAACCGTTCCGTAAGCGAACAGACCAATTCTTTAGCCGCTGCAACGGAGCAGATTTCGACCACTATTAGTAGTATTTCACATACTACGGATGAATTAAGCCAACAATCTAAAAACACTTATGAATCAGCCAAGCTTGGCTCTGAAACGATTAAAGGCGCATTATCAAACCTTGGGCAAACCATCGAAGTGGTAAATCAAACTGGGCGACAGCTCAATGAACTTGGCCAATTGTCTAAAGACATCGACAACGTCATCGCGATGATCAATGATCTGGCCAATCAAACCAACTTACTTGCCCTGAACGCTGCAATTGAAGCGGCGCGTGCTGGTGAAGCGGGTCGAGGTTTCTCGGTTGTAGCGGATGAAGTTCGCTCACTTGCAGAAAAGACCGTTGATGCGACAGCGAAAATCACAGATATCGTTGGTACGATTCAAACATCGACACAAACCGCCATCAGCACAATGACCAGTGGACAGGAAAATCTTCGCTCCATTGAAGAGTTTAGTGAAAAGGCTGAATTGGCAATTCGTGAAATTGAGCAGAATGCTCAAACCAGCTCAGTTTCATCCGCGAACATGGCACATTCTATTCAAGAAGTTGCCAAAACGGCTGTACACATGAGTGAAGAGATGGACCGTATCGCACAACAATTGCAACGCGACAGCTCTGACATTGGTAGCATCGAAGGCAACACGCGTCATATTCATGACCAAGTATCAGCCCTTGAGAAGAAAACCAGCGTTTTCACTACTAAATAAATTTTCAAATGCTGTAAAAAAACCGGCTAAGTTTGAACTTAGCCGGTTTTTTTGGGGAACTAAACGCTTAACGAATTAAAGCTCAGCGAACTCTTTTTCCCAACGTTTAGTTTCTTTCTTAGATGGGCCTCCTACTGCGTTCACAGCATGACGTAGACGAGCACGAGTCATATCAGGGCCAAGAATAGTCATGGAATCAAACACTGATACAGACGCTGTTGTGCCCGCTACCGCAACAAATAATGGCGCGAAGAAATCTTTTGGCTTCACTTCCATTGCTTGCGCAAGAGACTTCATCTCAGCGAAGATTTTGTCTTTCTCCCAAGAACGCAACGCTTCAAGCTTCCACAGAGCAAACTGTAATGCTTTGCGCAGTGTTTCTTCTTCCATCTTGATGTCAGCAAACGACTCTGCTGTTACATCCAATTGACCTTTGAAGAAGAAACCAGCAACATCTGCTACATCAGAGAATGTGTCGATACGTGGAATGATCAATGGCAAAATAGCGTTCACGTATTCGCTGTTCAAACCCCACTCAGCAAACTTCTGAGCAAAGTCTGCAACCGATAGATCTTCACGAATCCAAACGCCGTTCAGCCATTTAAGCTTCTCAACATCAAATACTGGACCACCCAATGAAACACGCTGGATATCGAAGTTCTCGATCATTTCAGACAAGGCGAACTTTTCACGCTCATCAGGCATTGACCAACCCATACGACCTAGATAGTTGATGACCGCTTCTGGCAAAAAGCCCATACGCTGGTAGTACAGAATCGATGTTGGGTTCTTACGCTTAGACAGTTTAGATTTGTCTGGGTTACGCAACAATGGCATATGACACAATGTCGGCATTTCCCAACCAAAGTATTGGTACAACAAAATGTGCTTAGGCGCAGAGTTGATCCACTCTTCACCACGAATGACGTGGGTGATTTTCATTAGATGATCATCAACAACGTTTGCTAGGTGATAAGTTGGCAGACCATCTGCTTTTAAAAGTACTTGCTGGTCAATCTGAGCCCAATCGATCTCGATCGTGCCACGCAGCATGTCCTGAACCACACAAGTACCTTCTTCTGGCACTTTCATACGGATAACGTATGGTACGCCCGCGTCAAGTTTTGCTTGAACTTCTTCCGCAGTAAGGTTCAGAGCACGGCCGTCGTATTTCTGTGGTAAGCCTTGTTCTTTTTGCTCAGCACGCATTTGATCTAGTTCTTCTGGCGTTTCAAACGCGTAGAATGCGTGACCTTTTTCAACAAGCTCTAGGGCATAATCTTTGTAGATGTGGCCGCGTTCACTTTGACGGTAAGGGCCGTGTGGACCACCGACATCTGGACCTTCCGCCCAATCCAAGCCTAACCAACGCAGCGCATCAAGGATCATTTTCTCCGATTCAGGGGTACTGCGTGTTTGGTCAGTATCTTCGATACGTAAAATAAATTCACCGCCCATTTTCTTAGCAAAAGCCATGTTAAACAGTGCGATGTATGCAGTACCAACGTGAGGGTCGCCAGTTGGAGATGGCGCAATACGAGTTCTTACCTCAGACATATCCTATCTCATTAATCGGGTGAATAATGCTGCGTATTATATGCCTGTTACGAGTGATCGGTAAGGGCTATTCAAGATCTTTTCCGTGTTAGCTTGCAATCAATATGAATATTCAAGGTTGCACCACTATCTCACAGTGGCTTGCTCCAACTTAGAGCACTTCATCATGATATCAAAGCTGACTTTGAGCTGTTTCGGTTAAACACCCTTCATTACTCGTTGTTATAAATCACTTTTTCTATGAGGTGCTTGCTCACTATTTATGGCCTAAAAGTTGCTAATTAATTAGAAAAATCTAATAACAAAAAAATCATTGCCATAGAGTAGAAGGAAACAAAGGATGCTATTCACCCCAGGAGAACTTTTGATCTCAAGCCTTTCCTATTATGGAAAAGTCATCGTATTTTTGTGCCTAGGTAGTCTTACCTTTTTAATGGTTCACAATGTGTTTAACTTGGTCTTCTCCCATTGGTATGCAAGCCTTGGGATCACACTATTAGCGTATTTAGGTTTAGCTCAATCACATCTCACCAAAAACCGACTGAAAGATGTGCTCAGTCCACAACACCTTTCTAACAGTGTCACTCTTTCCAGAAGTGATAATGAATTTAATACCATTGCAGATCATATCAATACGCTGACTCGCACCCTCACCAGCAAAGAAGAACTGTTGAAAAGCTGTGCGATGGAGGCTTCATTTACAGCAAAGGAACTACTGAAGTCATCCAATGAAGTGGCCGAGGGGGCCATGCACGAATCACAGGCGTTAGATCAACTTGCAAGCACCAGCGAAGAAATGAGCACTACCATCAACGATGTATCAATGAGATTAGACACGACCACGGGTATGGCATCGCAAACGCTATCTCGATCCCAACAAGGCGCCACAGCTCTGAAAGACTTAGCCGATAAAATTGATTCAATGAATCACACCGTCAGTGTGAATCAGACTCAAATTGAAACCCTCAGTATCGCAGCTCAAAATATTGCCGAGTTTGTCACACGGATTGGCGACATTACCGAACAAATAAATCTACTCTCGCTCAATGCAGCCATTGAATCCGCACGAGCTGGTGAGGCAGGTAGGGGCTTTGCCGTGGTAGCGAACGAGGTCAGAACCCTAGCCGCTAATACTGAAACCGTCACCAATGATATTGCTCAACTGGTTAAATCCATGACAGAGCAGGTAGACTCTTCCAACCGCAATAGCGGTAGTCTAATCTCTCAAGCTCAACAAGCCACTAGCTCATTAACTCAAGTTCAAGAGCTACTGGCTGACATTCGATTAGCCGCCGAAAAAACGCAGTCAGACATGCAGCTTTCTCAGACAACGATCCACGATTTCCAAGCGGCCAATGATGATTTATGTCGCCGCTTACAAGACATTGCACAAGTCAGCGACAAACAGACTCAAAACAGTCAAAGCACCAAAGATATGGTTCGATATTTAGAGTGGCTAGCAACGCGACTAGCACCACAGGAGGTGTAATATGGTCATCATTATCAGCACGATATTTTTGTGTTTTTTTCTATCAGGCTTGGCAACTTTACGTTACTACTACAGCCTTAAACATAGCCGTGAAATGACCTTAAAAGGCATTGATGCTCTGCGGCAGCTACTGGAAATCATCAAGTTAATCCAGCAACACCGTGCACTGCACTCAGGGGTATTAAATGGCAATCAAGACTTTAAGCCTAAGTTACAGCTGATTGAGTCTGATTTGGCACATCGCTTTACCACGCTTGAGCAATTCCAACTAAACAGTAGCAACCCTTTTGAAGTGGGCATTAAAGCCCTAAAAGCGCGCTGGCAGAATTTATTAAATCAAACGCATCACTCCGCCGAAGAAAGTTTCCGTGCACATTCCGGTATAATAGGCCGAGCTCTGGACGGCCTGTGGGAAATCGCCGACAAATACGGCCTGACAACCAATGCTGACCCAGACGTAAGAATTCTAGCCACGCAGATGGTCAAAACGGTACCTGAACTGACGGAATCACTCGCGCAAATCCGAGGTCTGTCTGTTCAAGTCGCGAGCCGCCACGAAATCAGCTCGGACAAGAAATTGCAGCTTATGTACACATTGACACGCATTGAAGAGAGGCTGTCATCATTGCAACAACACTTCCCTTCTAGTGGATTATCTAAACTACAAGATTTCTTGTCTGTCGTACGCTCAGGTACCGAGGATGCAAGTTTAAGGGAACAAGATCCTGAGTACCTTTTCAAAGAGTCTACACAAGTGATTGACCAGTTATACGACTGCATTCTAAATGGCTTTAAGACCATCAATACTAAAGTGAATGGCTAGCGTCTCTTAACGCCAACTGAGACAAGCGGATGCCAATTTCAACATCACACTTAAGCGTCACTAAAGAGCGGGCAAATTGGCAATGTGCTAATTGCCCGTCTAGTAGTTTCTGAAATTTGGCGGGATACTCAGATAGACTCGCAAAAACATCTTCTAAACTTTGTTTATCAGACAAAATATCCACTGACGATTTGGGACCAATGCCCTTTACACCAGGAATATGATTGGTGGTATCCCCAACCAAGGCCCAATAATCAGGTAACAATTCTGGCTTCACACCGTATTTTTCCTCTACCCACTCCCGGTCATAACCTTGCTTGGCAAAATAGTCATATTGCAGAATATGCGGAAATTTCAATAGCTGGGTGTAGCCCTTATCCGTTGACACAATCATCGAGGGGATCTCTTTAAGACTGGCTTTATAAGCCAGAGTCGCTACCAAATCATCTGCTTCCCAGCCCGTTAATCGAAGACAAGGCCAACCATTAAAGCGAAACACCTGCGCAAATGCTGGTATCGCCTCTAGTAAAGTATCCTCCATGGGGGGACGGCCGAGTTTATATTCTGGAAACACCTCATGACGCCAAGTTTTACTAGGAGAATCAAACACCACCGCCATATAAGCAGGTGAAAACTGTGTCACCAGCTTTGACAAGGCATCAATACAAAGGCTTTGGGTTCTTTCAATTCGCCGATTAGAGTCCTGCTCACTCTCTAACGCCGCATGTAAGCGTCTTATCAAGTTTAAGCCATCAATGAGTAAAAGCCCTTTTTGCACACTAACCTTCCACTTTGTGTCCTATATATCTTTGCGTATTCTACGTTATTCTCGTTTAGAAAGGAGCAATCCCATGCTCTCTATCGCCCATTTCAACAGAGGAAGGCCAATGGACACGAAAACCATGTTAAGCAATGCAACGGTTACAGGCTTACTGCTGACATCTGTCACTGCGTTTGCTGCCCC
>Ga0066192_1000163_pt1 | contig 11886 bp, 13 predicted proteins | sample WorMetvacBELIZE1_FD_58707 | JGI IMG/M metagenome (GOLD analysis project Ga0066192, IMG submission 58707) | Marine gutless worms symbiont microbial communities from Max Planck institute for Marine Microbiology, Germany - Olavius vacuus BELIZE.1... | ecosystem: Host-associated > Annelida >... | reverse complement strand
AGGTAGAGTGGGTTTAAAATTTATTCCTACTATGGTATTTATTAAATTTAATAAATACTATACATCAATCCCTGATATTCTTTTTTGTCGGGTAGGAATTTTATAAGTTTGTCCTCCTTTTACCATATATCTTATAGCATCTGCTCCATGAGAGTATTTATCATGTTTATGTACATTTCTCCATGTGTCTCTGTTTTCATCATACTCTTTAGTATAATTTAAAAAGCAATCTATTATATATTGTGCGCAAGGGTCAATCCATAAATTGTGCATTGCTTGTCGTACTATTTCTATATCATTATCTACACTTTTTGTTTTATCTAATAAAAAAGTATTTTTATAGCCAAAATGCCAAAATGCCTGTTCTCTTGTGATGTTAGTACTTAAATCCCTAACACTAGCGTCATGAGGAAGTATTAGTAAAGAAATATTATAATTATATTGGCCTACCATTTTATCCATTACTTGGCAATAATGTTCTATACCCATACCAGAATTATGATAACTATTTATTATTCTCCACCCATCAGAAAATGTTTGAAAAAATAGTAATACACAATAATCATTTAACCCTAAATCAATAGCCACTTGAACTGGTAAATTAGGGTCAAATAAGTCATTTACTTCTCTATCTCTTTTACGTACAAGTCTTAAGTATAATTTAGCATAATATGTGCCATCTCGGCCTTTAAGAAAAGCTTCTTCAGCAGTAGCAGGGTATTCTTGAAATATATCTTCACCTAATTCTCTATATTGTGCAATCCAAAAATTTTTCTGTCCTTGGGTAAGTTTTACTCCTAAATTTTCTTCTAAAGTTTTAAAATAACTTATTGCTCTAGCTGTGGGTGTTTGATATCTTTCTAATGTGCAATGAGGGTCATTAAGCCAAGATAAAAAAATTGGCATAAAATCTTTTGATGTCATTATGCCAGCATATGCATTAGCAGTATCCCACATATTTTTATATATTCCTTCTCCTTCTGCAGTAGATTCAATTATTGTTGTATTGCCAGGGGCTATAGCTTGTAGTGTACCTGTTTTAGTTTCCCGAGCACGTTCTGGATATTTGTTAGCTATTTTTCCAAATTCAGAAATATGTAATCTTTGCAAAGTTGCAGACCTAAATGAAACTCTAATAAATACGAATGACCCATTAGTAAAACTTAATTCTTTAGTGTTGTCTTTTTTAATATCTATTGATAAAAAATTTTTTATCGCAGGGTCTAGTTTATCCCATAATAATTTAGTTTTAGATAATAATACTTCTGCTTCATCTGTTCCTTGAGCCATTAATCCACTATGAAAATTTTCACGGAATAAACAATCATCAAAAAAGGAAACAATCCATAATGTTGATACTCCTTGTTGACGGGATTTTAATACTATTAATCTAGAGTGTTTTAAACTTGCTGAATAAACTATATGCTGGGCTTTATTCATTCTAAAAATTACTTGTTGGCCATATTTATCAATGATAGTATAAATATTATTTAATCGCCATAATTTTGAAGATAAATATTTATAAATAAATTCATTGTCACTTTTAGGTATAGAATAAAAAATGTCAGTATAATTTATTATATCAGTACCAGCATATAATTGTGAAAAAGTTTCTTCAGGTATGGCTAACATTATTCTCTTAACACACCTCTAAAGGTTTTTAATTCTTCTGATAATCTATCTGTATTGGTATTAATAACAGCAATTTGTGTTCCTTTACCAAAGAAAGCATTTTGCAATTTAGCTATAGTATCTGCGGATGTATTTAGTGCTCTGGCTATTGCATAATCTTGACAACCTACTTTAATTTCATCTGTTAATGATATAGCTAAAGCTAATAATGTTGTTTGTAATTTATCAGCATTATTTATTTCTGTGACTTTAACAATGTCAGTAGCTTTTTGTATAGCTATAGTATTTACTTCTTTAGCTATTTTATCTTCAGGTGAAAGTGTTTCTGCCCATTCTTGTATCAAAGAAGTAGAAATATTTAATTCTTCAGCTATTGATGAAATAGATTCTCCATTTTTTAATTTTGCTATCGCAAGAGGTTTAGTTTTATTTAGTTGAGCCATTTGAGTCCTTTAGATAATTGTCAATAGCTTTTAATACCAAAAAACTAAATGTTACTCCAGTTTCTCTAGAATATTCTTTTAATTTATTTATATTAGCAAAGGCTTTAGTATCATCAGGTTTGAAAGAAAAAGTTATCACTCTATCAATTTGCTCTAATGTAGTATGCATATTTACCTCACTTTTAATAAATTTATTTTTTTTATTATAACACAAATTTATAAAATTTTTATGTTATAATAAAATTGTATTGAAAAATATATATTTTGATTAACTTTTTAATTATTGAGGTAAATTATGACAACCACTCCAGATAACGCTGTTGGTGATGACTTTGCTAAACAAGTTAGTACTATTTTAGCTAATACTAAAACAGATGAAAATGGTAAACTGCAATTCAATGATAATATCTCAGAAGAGATGCAATTTGCTGTAATTGCTGAACAACGTAGAAGAGATACTCAATCTGCATACACCAGAGCGAAACAAAGTGAAGCTGTATTGGCAAAACAAAATAAACAATTAATGGACAAATTAAGTGGAAGCACTACTGTTAAGTTAACTGCTGAGCAAACTGAAGAACTTGAAGAACTCAAATTCTCTGACCCAGAAGAATGGCGAAAAAAACTTAATAGTATTGAAAATGCAGAAAAAGATAGAGCATTAAAAGAAATTTCCACTGAACAGGAAATAACACAAAGAAATATTGTTTTGAAAGAATTTCAGGAAGCTAATCCTGATTGCGTCATTAATGATGATGTAATTAAAAATGATGTGCCTCCTAGAATTGTTAACAAACTTACATCTAATGAAATTGACTTCAAAGAATTTTTATATGAAGTTAAGGACTATTTAAATACAGGTAAAGTTATACAACAATCCGATGAAACTTTGAGGCAACCAAATCTTAGTAATATTCCTGGTACTGATACTCCTTCAAATGAAGCTATCAATAATAAGATTAATTCGTCTTATGCAACTGAGGTATATTAGTTCATAAGTTTTTAGTAATTTTTTTCTAAGGAGGTTATTATGCCCACAGGACGGGTATCATACGATAGTGATTTAAAGCGTCAAGCTTGGATAAGGGAAGGTTTACTCCAATCAGCGCATAAATCTTTTTGGTCTCCTATGACTGGAAGAACTATGGACAGTGTTGTTTATCAAGCTAAAAATAGTAATGCTAATTCTGGTCATACGGTGGTTTTTGATTTTGATGGTAATATCGCTGGTAAAGCAATTAAAGGTAGAGATACCGCATATGGTAAAGGTGAACAAAAGAAAAAGTTTAGCAATAAACTAACTGTTGATCGTTACCGTTTAGTTGTTGATAATGGAGATACTTTTGATGGAGTGGATATTGGTAATCTTATGGTTAACCAGCATTCTGATTCAAGGCAAAAACTTAGTGATTTATGGCAAAGGTTTAAAGACCAAGCTTTATTCGATGCTGCTCAGGGATTATTAGGTAAAGCACCAACACATATAATTGATTTAGGTTCTAATTTTACCTACAATGATTTATTGGAAGTTGAGAAAGTTGTTAAAACTTCTCAAGGGTTTTCAACTGGTAAGACCAGACGCCCATTAACTCCATATCAAACACAAGATGGTAGACCTTGTTGGTTATTTATTATGGATGCTGCTATGGCAGTAATGTTGAAAAAAGATAGCTCCTATCAATCCCTAGTATTTAATGCTGATGTTAGAGGTACTGGTAATAGAGCATTCAAAGGTGTTTTTGGTAAAATTGGTCAGTTAATATTATTAGAGGCAGACCAATTTTTTGGCAATACTGATGGTACTGGTGACATCGCATTAAATCAAACAGGGGTTGAAATCGCAGGTTTACGCCAACGGGATGATAATAATGTTTGGGCTGGTCAAGAAGGTTTTGACCCAGACACGACATTGCATTCAAGAGGTGTAATTGTAGGCGCTAGTGCATTACAATTAGCGCTTGGTAAACAACCTGATTATAAGCACCAAATCTCTACTGATTTTGGAATTACATCTGAATCAGCTATTGAATTTTGGATGAATGTTCAAAAAACTATATTAACGGCAGAACACGAAGACTATAAATCAGCTAAAGTTGCTGATATTGATTATGGGGTTATTGCTGTTGATGTGGAAATATCATAGGAGTAATATGAAAGACATAAGGTATAAAAAAGACTTCGCTGAGAAGAAAAGTAATTCATGCAATTCTATAGTATTAGAAGCGGATGATTTTGATGACACAGAAGAACTTCTTGTTTTTAATTTACCACAAAATGTAATGGTCACTGATTGTTATGTTGCGGTAGAAACTGCTATGGCTGGGGCTACTTTAACTGTGAAGATTGATACTACAAATGCATTAACTAATGTATCACTTGCAAGTGCAGGAACGATTCATAGAGGTGCAGTAGCAACAGTTAATAAAACCTCAGGTACTGGTAAACAAGTAACTGTGACTCCAAATATTGCTATAACTTCAGGTAAATTTGTTTTGACTATTGTTTATATAGAATTTACTAGAGGTGTAGGAAATTATACGGAGTAGTCTTAAATAATTAATGCAAGCAAGCGATATCATAAACCGTGCTAGGTATTCATTATCCGATACCGATAAAACTCGGTGGACTGATGATCGTTTGCTTTCTTGTTTAAATGATGCCTTGCTAGATATAGCATTAACTACAAGAGTTTTTAATGCTACTATTTATATGAAATTAATCAAAAATATTCCAATATATGATATAAGTGATATTGCTATAAGGATAGAAAGAATTGAATACTTAGGAACTCCTTTATGTAAGTATATTCACGAAGAAATGGATAGAGAATTTGGGTATCGCTGGAAAGATGTTACTGGAGGTATACCTACGCATATAGTGTACAATTTAGAAAAAATTGGCGTATTTAGAATTTATCCAGAACCTAATTTTGGGGATACTGTAACTATTGATGAAGACACACATTTAGGTATAATAACTGATATTGACTATTCTTCAATGGTTCCTGAATTTGAAACTAATTTTGGCGATATTGAAGATGAAGATATAAACAAATATATAACTATTTATTATACAAGAATGCCTAAAGTTTTAACTAGTATTACTGATAATTTAGGTATATTAGTTGATAACCAATTAGCATCGGTATTAGCTCATTATGTAGCTGGAGTTGCATTTAGAGATAATACTGAAACACAAAATAGGCAAATAGGGAATGAAGAATTAACTATATACGAGCATAAAAAAGTTGCTCGATTTATAAAAAAATCTTTCAATAATGTAGAAAGAGCTAGGGTAACTAAATATAATTCTATGTCATAATGGTTAGTATTAAAGTAAAACGAAATTTAATCTGTGCTGAAGATTTAAATTTAGGCACAGGTAATGTTATACAAACTAGGGCTGGTCAAGTAGTTAATTTAACTAAAATAAATGCTGATAATTTGTTATACAATGAAAATACAACATTAGCACAAGCTATTAATAATATAACAAATATTACAAATGCCATAACACTTGATGGGCAAAACTTAACTCAAGTAAAATCTAATACAAGTGCTATTACACTTGGGGGACAAAACTTAACCCAAGTGCAATCTAATATAAATGCTATAATGCTTGGAGGACAAAACTTAACTCAAGTAAAATCTAATACAAGTGCTATTACACTTGGGGGGCAAAACTTAACTCAGGTGAAATCTGGTATAAATGCTACAGCACTTGAAGGACAAAACTTAACCCAAGTGCGATCTAATATAAATGCTACAGCACTTGGAGGACAGAATTTAACCCAAGTTTTGGACACAGCTAAAAGTATAGGCTTAAAATTTAAATTATTGGCAGATACTTCTAATAGCATACCAGAATCATGGATGGTAGGAGTTACCACAGATAATGAAATAATTCATTGGGGTAGAGAGGCTAATTATGTTTCGGGCGATATACAACAATTAAGTGATGGCTATGGGACAAATTTAGTTCCTCAACCAGCAGTAAAAAAAGGCGTGGAAATTAAAAAAATAGTTCCTTCTAATTGGACATATATGGTGCTATATGAGGATGGAGACTTATACGGTATAGGATATGGTGGATATGGAGCTCTTGGTCAAGGTAATACTGCTAATCAATCCAAACTAGTTTTTATAAGAGATAATATTAAGGATATGACTACAGCAACTCAAGGGTATGATTCAAACCATAACACTTGGTTAGCTTTAGATAATGATGGTGAAGTATGGTCTTGGGGTAGAAATTCATTTGGGCAATGTGGTAGTGGAAATAGCTCTGACCAATTGATAGCAATTAAAAGAACAATAATAGGTATTAATCCTGGAGAAACAATAGAAAAAATATACGTATTAGGTACTTCATATGCACAATCTTATTTAGTATCTTCAGAAGGAAGAGTATATTCATGTGGACATGATAATTACCTTGCTTTAGGTTATGACGTGGCTTCAGCTGATAGGCAAGAACTTTTTAATCCAATTACTACTTTAAGTTCTATCACTGATTTGGCTCCTTCTGGTAATACCCGTTCTGGTAATAGTAGAATTCTTAGACCTTCAGTGTTAGCTTTAGATTCTAGCGGTAATTTACATAGCTGGGGATGTAGAGAATATGGTCAATTAGGGCATGGAACATATTCTGGTAATCATTATGCTTTACCAGCTCAAATAAGTTTTCCTACTACTTTTAGAAAAATAGTGGCTTCTATAGGTGGTTATACATCGTATTTTGGTATAACTGTAGATGATGATTTATATGGTTGGGGGCGTAATTTTAGAGGAGAACTAGGACTAGGGGATACTTCTGCGCGGTATAGCCCAGTATTTATACGTTCTAATGTGAAGGATGTTTATACCTTATACGGTAATACATATGGGTATGAAATTTCTGCTTTAATTATTACTAATGATAATAGAATGTTTGCTTCTGGGCGAAACAATCATGGGCAATTAGGTATATGTAGTACAACTGATAGTTACTATTTTACAGAGGTTAATTTTGCTTTAACAGATAGTATAAAACAAGTTTCTAGAGGAGGATATGGGCATGATACTTATTTTAATATTTTACTGAATAATGGGGCAGTGTTAGGTTTTGGTTATAATAATTATCAACAAGTTTCAGTTTATAGGGGCATAAATATTTGTACAGTGCCTAAAATGGTTCATTTTTAATTATGGAAATTATTTATATAACTAATAATTATATAAAGCAAAATGATGAGGATATTATTTTGCATGATTTTGGTATTGCGTCAAAGCTTTCTGTAGTAGATAAAGAAAAGTATAAAAATTGGCTTATAAATAATGATGCTATTAAGGGATTAAAAATTATTGAAAAACGTAGTAAAAAAAATACTGTAATTAATGCTATTGATAAAATTTACAATAATGAAAATAAATTAGAAGATACTCAATTTCTTAACTATTATTTGTTTATTCTCAAAGCTTATGGCGTAGTTAATTTAGAAACTAAATTGTGGAAATTTATTAATACTAATAATGAACGAGTTAGAAAAAATATAGCCAATAAAGTCATTAATGATATTGACGATAAAGTATTAAATAATATTGAGGGAGAATCAAAAAAAGCTAAATTAAGCCATTTGTTATTTTTATTCAATAAAGTAGTTACAATTATAAATAAACTAAAATGGCTGGATGAAAATTCTAATTTATTAGTATCAATAGATAATGATGAGTTAAGGGAAAATATTGAAGTATCTAAATGGAATGAATTGGATTTTAGTTATGAGGAACAGGATTAATTATGCCTAAAGTGCATACTTTTAATGGGGGTTTATCTTTAAGGGTAGACCCTACACTAATACATCTTAGCCAAGCTCAAACATTGCTAAATGCAGATGTTAATTCTACTATTTTGAAATCTGATAAAACATTTACTGAAACTTCAACTGATATTCTGCCTTATTTTTATAATTTTAAGGATGAATGGAAATATTCCTCTAACGAAAGAGAATATATAGAATATGAAAATAAATTATATTTTACAGATAAACCAAGTTATCCAAAAGTTTATGATGGAACAAATACTCATAAATTAGGCATTGATAAACCAGTAGAAAAAGTTACTGTAAATAGAGAAAATTTTACCCTTGATATTACTATTGAATCTCATTATGATTCTGATTATTATCCTGAAGAACCTTTTGATAGAAGACTTGCTTTTGTTGTAGTAAATGATACTGGTGCACCTAAATGGGTTATATTTAAACGAGCAGAATTATTAACTGGACATAATAGATTACGTATTACGATAGGGCAAAAATCAAATATAGTAATAAGCATATATGAAGAAGATGAAGATGATTCTGAATTATTTCATATGTGCCAATCTTGCATGGAGTTATCTTTAAATGATAATGACCGTATTATTTATTACCCTGCAGCTGCAGGGATAGGGTTTGCATTTAATTATATATGGCCCCCTGAAGGAAGGCCATCATTAACTTTAAGTAGTTCAACTATTTCAGAAGGGTATGTACAATATGCTGTAACATATTATAATGTTAATAATGGATTAGAATCTGCAGTTTCACCATATTCAGACGAAGAGTATAGAAGTAGTGGCAATACTGTTAGTGCTATTACTTTATCTGATATTCCTCAAAGTTCTGACCCACAAGTAACTCATATTATAGTATATCGTTTAGGCGGTGATTTAACTACTATGACTAAAATTGCTGAACTACCTATTGGTACTACTGATTATTTAGATGATGTTCTTGATGTTGATGCAACTGAAATACTAACATCACATGACCATTACCCACCTAAGGAAGATTTAATTGCTTTAACAGAAGCTTATGGAATATTATTTGGTTTAGTAGGCGCAGAATTAAAATTTTCTGAGATTGATGAACCAGGTGTTTGGCCTCCTGAGAATTCAATAAAATTAAGACAAGATGGCACAGGATTATTACCCATTCAACAAGGTATATTAGTTTTTACTAAAACTTTAACTTATTTATTAACTGGTACGAATAAAAGTAAATTCAGTTTAATTTTAATTTCTACTCAACAAGGATGCTTAACTAATAGGTCTTGTCAAGTGCTAAAAAATATGCCTTTATGGGTTTCGTATGATGGCATATGTTCATTAAATAGTGGTTATGTATCAGTAATTTCTAAATCTTTGCTTGACAAAATAAGTTTAGATGTTAAGCAAAGTATAATATTTGATGAAAGGTATTTTTTATTAAAAACTGATGGCACTTTATTAATATTAGATATGCGGGCAGGTGTTAAATTTTATGAATCTACTTATGAGTCTACAATTGATGGCATGGCTGTATATGATGGTAAATTATATTTTGCCAAAAATGATAAATTATGCACAGCATTTACAGGAGAAGAAGTTAATTTAGAATACACATCCCCTGTATTTATTGATAATAATCATGCTGAAATTAAAATGTACCATCATATTTATATCAGAGCTGATGGGGAATTTACTGTAAAAATTATTATTGATGGAGTAGTTGTTTTAACTCAGAGCATAGCAGGGAATAAAACTTTTGATTTAAAACCACCCGCAGAGAAACAAAGAGGCTATGGTTGTTCTTTAAATATTGTAGGCAAGGGTACAATATATACTATAGATATTAATCCTTTTGGAAGACAAAATGGCGTTTAATAGTTTTCCTGATTTTAATGAATTACTAACAGTAAATTTTAACGCTCAGTTATTGCATGATACATTACTAGAAATGAAGTTAAAAATTGAGGAACTAGAAAATAGAATAATAGAGTTAGAAAATGAAAACGGAAGTTAAAATTATACCAGAAGAAGATTTATTACTTTTACTAAAATTGTATATTGATTTTGGTAAATTAATGAGTATGCCTTTATCACCTTATGTATCGGTTTACACATTAATGAATAGTTTATACAGTAATAAAAATACATTAACTCTAGGATTATATGAAAATGAAGACTTAGTTGGATTTATAACTGGGCATGAATTAAATAGTAAGAGCTATTATTTTTCTGGTATATATGCTAAAAAGTATACTAAAAATATTAAGTTATTAATAGATAAAAGTCTTGAGATAATAAAAGAATATGGCTATGAAGCCTGGGAAACTGATTGGCATAATACTAGTAATGGTATGGAACTTGTACTGAAAAAGTACGGAGCTGATTTAGTATACAAAAGATACAGAAAGGAAGGTATTTAATGGGAGTAGTTGCTGCTGCAGGATTAGCTGTATCCGCTATAGGTGGAATAATGAGCCATAACGAAGCAAGAAGAGGTAGAAAAAATTCTGAAAGAGCTCAATCAGAAGCAAATCAAATAGCTAGAGAAAATATTGCTTTGCAAAAAAATCAATTGAAATTCCAAAAAGAAGGTGTAGCATATGCTAAAGAGCAATATGAAGATTGGAAAGCAGTATTTGGGGATGTATATACTAATCTTGGTAATTATTACAAAAACTTAACAGCAGATAAATTTATTGCTAAAGCTTTAAGAGAGCAACAAATTGCACATCAAGAAGCTGAGACATTAATTAGACGTTCTATGGCTCAAAGAGGTATAGGAGGAAGTGACTTTGAAGCTTATACTCAAAATATGGCTGATGTAAGTAATGCTAATAGAAGAGCTTGGATTAGAGCATATACTCCAGATACAGTTGCTCAACAAAAATTAGGTTTTGTACAATTGGGTTTACAAGGTGGAGCAAATTTATTGAATAGTGTTAATGCAGCATATGGAAATGTTAACAGAGCCGCAAATGTTGTAAGTAATGCACATACAAATGCTACAAATGCTAGAATGCAACAAGCACAAATATTTGAACAACAAAGATCGCAGGCATCTGCTGCGATGCATAAACATTTAGGAAATATTTCTGGTAATTTAATGCAAATTGGTGGATTTAATGCTGGGCTTAGAGAAATAGATAAACGATTGGATAGAATGGAAAGTGCACAATCATCCTCAGGGCAAAATTATACTCCAGCGCCTTGGGAAACAAAAGAAACTAACTATTTAACTGGGAGGTAATATGAGTTTTGTCGCAGGTGTAAATGCAGGTGTAAATGCACGTGAAGTTAGGCATAAAATACAGATGGACCGAGATGAACAAAATTTTAAGCTTATGCAAGCAGGTTATGTAAGAAATAATCAAGGTGGATTTGACATACTTCCTGGTGGTAAAGCAGAGCTAGAACAAATGGCATTGGATAATCAAAGACAAGAATTAGAAATTCAGGGCACAGCATTAATGGCAATGAGAAATCAATTAGTGTCACAGGATTCTTTTGCATTAGCAGAAGAGTTTAGTGAAAGTGGAAATGCAAATGCAGTGCAAAAACAAATAGATGCTAAGCCATTATTAAAAGAATTTCTTGACACTAAAGATATCAAACAAATAGCTAATATTGATTTTATAAATGACAAAGAACTATTAATGGATATTGGTGTTACAGATGAAATGTTAGAGGATAAAAATATAGCAGAAGCATTGCGTAAAAATTTATGGAAAACTTATAATGGAGAGAACTGGCAAATAGGGTCATTACCTGATTTTGTTGCTCAAACAGGGATGTTGAATAAAGTTAGCACAGCAAGAGCTACTAAAATAAGACACGGATTAGCTAAATTTTATGCTGCATTACAGGGAGAAGATTTAGAATTAGAAGAACAAAAAGTTGCTATAGATAGATATAAAGCTGAAACTGATAGACAAGAACTGGAAAATAAATACCACAGATCGTCTCCTACACCTACGTCTACACCTACGTCTACACCTACGTCTACACCTACGTCTACACCTAC
>Ga0066192_1000162_pt1 | contig 11902 bp, 12 predicted proteins | sample WorMetvacBELIZE1_FD_58707 | JGI IMG/M metagenome (GOLD analysis project Ga0066192, IMG submission 58707) | Marine gutless worms symbiont microbial communities from Max Planck institute for Marine Microbiology, Germany - Olavius vacuus BELIZE.1... | ecosystem: Host-associated > Annelida >... | reverse complement strand
TCAAGACTTTCCTATTCCAACAGTCCGCTTGATTGACACTCCACCAGCGCCTCTGTAGCCCAGGCTTTTATGGCGCTCTAGAAATCTGCATATTATTATTATTATTATTAAGGTTATAGAATATGGCATAAGTAAGTAAGTAAGTAACTACATTTATTAGGTGCTTGAAAAGCAACAGTCACTTCGTCTTTGGCAAAACAGGTGCGACCTCAGCAACTGGCAGAACTCCAAGAGATTCAAGTTGAAAATCACTTAGATGGAAAGGTAATTTTGTCAGAGATACTGTGCAGCAAGGATAAATGATCATTCTCCCAGACTTGTGCGAATTTTTGGAATCTTGCATGTAGTGACAGTGGACGGTGGAAGTCATTGGCAGCCGATGGTAGTGGTATGCCAGGTACTACAGAGGCAGAACATTCAGTGACTTGTAAACGAGAATGACCAGTTTGAATTCAGTATGCTGTCGCACTCGCAGACAGTGAAGCTGCCCCAAGATGACCGTGATGTACTTACGTCATCAAGTACTAGTAACAGGTTGTGTTGTGTTATGTGTTGTGTAGGTGGAGTTGGGTTTACTGGATTGAATGGAGGTCGTGGTCCAACAGGTGCAACTGGTGCAATTGGTCAGATTGGTGAGCCTGGTCAGCAGGGTTCCCGTGGTCAACCAGGAATCGTCGGTGCTCCAGGTGATACTGGACCGCAAGGTAACCAGGGATCACCAGGGAATCAGGGCCAGCCAGGTGACCAGGGTCCAAAAGGCACGAAAGGAATTGCTGGTGCCATTGGGCCACAAGGCAATGCTGGCCAGCCGGGAAATGCAGGGCAGAGAGGTGACCCTGGGCGGGCGGGTAATCCTGGCAGCCCGGGAGGTGAAGGATCACCAGGACAGAGAGGTCAGCTAGGACAGCCGGGACCCCAGGGAAATGTCGGTTGGACAGGTTGGACTGGCGTCAAAGGTGCAAAGGGCGATCAAGGACCGACAGGATTCACCGGACCACAAGGCAAGTTCTATCTTACTATTTAAACTTATTAAGCTATTATTCTGATGATGACTATCATTTAGCGTATTCAGTGAACTGTAACAGATTATATCACGTGTATGAATATCTGTGCAAAATTTCGTTGTATGGTTGTGACTGTCAGCCCGATTATCATTGATTGATTGATTGATTGATTGATAGTTTACTTTGAATAAGTGCTTGAATTTGTGAATATAAATATATAAAAATAAGAAAGTAATTGTGCGATTTACACAGCTCGAGTGTGGCACTAAATAAAGTTGATTACTTAGTTACAGCATGTGCAGCATGAAAACAGTTTATCACTTGGGAATTCTTTATCGTTGTTTTCTGTGCATTCAGGTCCCAGTGGATTATCTGGACCAATTGGAACTCCTGGCTTGTCTGGTTTTATCGGATTTACGGGTGCAACTGGCAACATTGGATTTACTGGATTTACTGGAACCAGTGGAATACAGGGAGCAGTAGGTGCAACTGGAGATGTAGGCAACCCTGGCTCTAGAGGAGATCCTGGTATCCAGGGAGCCACTGGCCAGCCAGGTCCCACGGGACCAGATGGACAGGCTGGAGCAGCCGGATTCACGGGAGGAATTGGTGGAACAGGAGCATCTGGTGGACCTGGCACCGCGGGCTTTACTGGACTTCCTGGAGTAGCTGGCCAACCTGGACAGCCCGGAAATCGTGGAAATCCAGGCCAGCGAGGATTGCAGGGATTACCTGGAGACCCCGGAGCAGCAGGCTCCCCAGGAAGCCGTGGAATAACTGGGACTGTCGGGCAGCAGGGACAGAGAGGCGACCCAGGCCAGCAAGGACAGCAAGGTACTCCAGGAAGAGATGGATCACCAGGAGCACCAGGTTTGAACATACTAGCAACTGTTGTACTCAGTTTGTCACTGGTGTTTCTGTTATGTAAATGTGTATTGAAATGAACAAGAAACTATTGATTGAGACTTTGTGACACCAGGTTTTGAATTTTATGAAAATTGTCCGACATTTGTCTTCTTAAATGCATGACAACATGCGAAAATGGTCTTGAATGATAGGATCTGTCTGTGATTGTTGTAATGAACGAATGCAGCTGCATGTTTTACATTTCATGTTTTTGTGGGTCATTAAAAATTGATAGTGCAGCGAACGGAATATTTTTTGAATAGTTTTCATTATTATTATTATTAAAATATACTGATTAGAGTGCCACACTTGCAAAGATGCTGCAGAGGCACTTGACATGATGATGTTTGATTATGTTACGTTAGAACATGTTTGAACTGCAACAGTACTTATTTTATTAGCAAAACTTTTTTGAACAGCCTAAGTTGATGATTTAATCTTGTAAATGTATATTGGAATGAACAAGGTGACTTTGTGACACCATGTCTGTGATCGTTGTAAATGAATGAATGCAGCTGCGTGTTTTACATTTCAGGTTTTTTGCAGGTCATTAATTAAGAGCTGATAATGCAGCGGACTGAATATTGTTTGTTTGAATAGTTTTTATAATTTTTTTTACCTTCGTTATCAGTAATCTCGGGTCATTTATGAAGTTATGCTATGCCAGGAAGTTGGAATGGCCATTAGTCGTCCTCCTCCTGGACGAAGCTGTCATGTAATAAAATGGCATTAAACCACTGAATATGAATTATTATTATTTTTTTAAACCCTCAGTATCAGTAATCCCGAGGGATTTAATTATTGTTATTGTTATTATTATTATTAAATGTACCGATTAGAGTGAGCACTTGTGACAATGTTGCAGAGGCATTTTACACAGTGATGTTAGATTATAATGCGTTGTAATGTGTTTGAACTTGACCAGTATTTATTTTATTTGCAAAAACATTTCTTGAAAATTGTAAGTCGACGATTTAATCTTATATCGTGTAAATGTTCTTTGATACGTACACACACACTATTACTGCTAGACTGGATTGGTTTAAACTGTAATGACGTAGTTACTGTATGCATAAACAATTTTCTGTTTGTTATAATAATTAGGTCGTCAGGGCCCGATTGGTGCAATTGGACAGCCAGGAAGTCCCGGTGCAGTTGGTACTCCCGGAGTCCAGGGAGCAAAAGGAGTTGTCGGCGATCCTGGAACAGCGGGACAACCGGGACAGCAAGGTGCAACTGGATGGACAGGGCCGTCTGGTGAACCCGGACGTGCCGGACAGGTTGGCCAGCGTGGTGACGCCGGCTTCACTGGAGCACCTGGAGCGATCGGAAATCCTGGTCCACAGGGTCCTAGTGGTGACATTGGCGAGCAGGGTCAACCTGGAATAGCAGGTCAGCCAGGAAGGCAAGGAAACAATGGGCAACCTGGCCAGATTGGTGTTGTCGGCATATCAGGCGTCCAGGGGCCGAAGGGAGCGATTGGAGAAGCTGGTAGTCAGGGTGCTCGGGGACCTCGAGGGCCTGCAGGAGCTCCTGGGGACCAAGGAACAGATGGCCAGCAGGGTTTTACTGGTGCACCGGGTGATACCGGCTTTTCTGGGTTTACCGGCTTTGGTGGGGTTCAAGGACAAGTAGGTGTTAAAGGTGCAAGAGGCGACCCAGGTCCACAAGGTTCGGTCGGAAGTGTGGGAACGCCTGGAGTTGGCGGTCAGGTAGGATTTACCGGGGCGTCTGGTCCAAAAGGTCAGCAAGGAGACGCTGGTCGGAAAGGAAATATCGGAGATACTGGAGTTACAGGACCTACTGGAGCTACAGGTCTGTCTGGACAGAAAGGACAACAAGGTTTGAAAGGCCGGAGTGGAGACCCGGGAAGGGTTGGAGAACAGGGTGTCTTAGGTGCGAGAGGTCTTGATGGAGCACCAGGAGATGCCGGTGCAAGGGGAAACCGAGGACCGACTGGTGCTACTGGCCAACCTGGTCAACAGGGCTCAAGAGGAGTCGGTGGTCAGCCAGGATTCACTGGTGCTACTGGACGTCCTGGCCCTTCTGGGCCACAAGGTTGGTCACTGACAGCCGGCACTTAGTTACTGGTTAATTTGTATCATTTACATTATAACATTGTTTTTTTGTGTTGTTCTTTTTTTGCAATGTATCTATGACAGATTTGCTTTGAATTTTTTTTGGTATTTTTTTTTGGTTGCTTATGATTCTTGAGTTTATGGGGGTGATCATCACCTTTTATAATGATATGGTTTGATGTTGACACAGCTGGATTTTGAGCGATGTATTTATATATGTTATTAGAGTTACTTAAATTGTAGCATTTGTACAGTGCATTGAAGGACAATTAGGCTTGTTATACTTGTAACACTTTTTAGTTGGAGCACTGTAGAAAGACATTTAGTAAGCCTAACTGGTATATTCGTGTGTCTCAGACTATTTTTTGTTTGAAGAATAAATGATGATTGCGATGATGACGATGATGGTGAGATTTTTAAAATAAAAATTGCAGGTTCAATTGGTGCACCTGGTCAGGCTGGAAGGACAGGCCTTGTCGGAGCACAGGGTGCAACCGGGCCCGCAGGACCTCAAGGGCAACAAGGTGACACGGGACAGCCCGGACCATTTGTGCAGGCTGAGCGTGGTGACCCCGGTTCAACTGGAGCAACTGGACCGCGTGGGCAGCAAGGATCAGCCGGCCCTCGTGGGCTGTCAGGAGACACTGGTTTTCCTGGACCTGGTGGCCAGCCAGGTCGGAAAGGTTCAGCAGGCCTTGAGGGAGGACGTGGATTGCCGGGTCCTACTGGATTCACCGGCGATGCAGGTGATACTGGAGTCATTGGTCAGCCTGGTCCGATAGGTCAGCCTGGACAGAGAGGAGACGAAGGAGCTCCTGGCTTCACTGGTAAACATCTGCACTTTCTTTTATTGTGGCTGTTGTGTTTTAACTGCATTCTTTCTTTCTATTCTTCAGAGGTCATGGAACGGAACTCAACAGAACGTTACCACGTGTTTAGCAGTGAGCCAGATTTGAAAACATACATCTGTAATTTGGGGTTTTCCTCCCTTAAATGGTGGGCCCAAAAGCTGCCTGTTTTTGGTGACTTTATGACAACATCACAACTTAAGCATAAATCTCTTCAGAATGAAACATGCTATGGACAACAGAAAATATTTTCAAACTACTAAAGGTCTGCTACGTTCACTCAAATTCGATGAACAATGGCCCACAAACGGCCGAGATTACGTGCTTATTTTTTATTGACCATCTGCAATTTTTGTGTGGCATGCAGAGCAACATTTGTCTATTTACTGCTTTACTTGCTGATTGGCTGGAGAAAGTTGAAGTCGTTCTTAGTCTTGAGCAATAGTTGTAACGGAGCCTTTATCTTTGAGGGTTTTCTCCCTTAAACGGTGGCCCCTTTGAGGAGGACAGCATACCATCCTGTGCTGAGGTCATAGTAAGTTTCAGCCTGATGCACAACCCCATGATACCGGAAAGGTTAAATCAATCTCTCTGAAGTTCTTGCGATCCTCCAAAGAGTGTGTGGTTGAACTTGTCAAAGTTCACTGATCTTCATAAAATTGCTCAACCAAGTTTTCATGTACTTAAAAGAATGCATAATAACCTCCATAAGATAATCCTAATATGGAGTAGTGAGCCATCATAGTGGTGGCAGAATAAGTAAATGTCCTTACCTGGAACACAGTTATGTCTAGGTACCAAACTGAATGTCAGAGTCCATTAACCTCAGTAAATGCTAATATGGAGTAAAGAGCCATCATTGTGGCAAAATTTGTAATGTGTCTTCACCGGAACATCATTATGTCCAGGTACCCAAAGTAGTTTTCCAACAAATGCCAACTGGGAAGAGGTCCCAGCCAATAAATGGGACTGAGGAAACGATTCGTAGGAGAGATCGTAGATGGAGGGCTTACTACCACTGGTGTGGCTCCCGGAGGTGACTAAACAGCCATAAATGACATAAATGCTGTAAATACACCAGTCACCTTGAATTCCAGAAGCCCTGGTGCCAGCTCCGGAGAATGTTCACAAGTAGCTGTACTGTCAGAATGCCCTGCAAACAAAATGTTTTGGATCCGGACCCGGAGATTTTATCACCTCCTTTAGCCATGTTCCGAGGGCTGAAAAATGGGGTTCTCTTAGTAAGTTTTCTTTTCGATCCCTTAAAAGAGGGATTTGCAGGATCCTTGGAGCCTATAATCCCCACTGCCATGACAAGGTGGTCCCCCACCTGAGTTTATGAGAACATGTGCCACATTCGAGTTACTTAAAAGATATGTCTCTGAGAGTCCTTTTGTCAGGAATTCTGACTTTTGAATTGTTATTTTATTATATAGCCATTATCAGGCTTTTTGATATATTTGTGCAGGTGCACCTGGAAATCCAGGAATTGCAGGACCTGGTGGCGACACAGGCTTCACAGGCCCTGGAGGGTTTACTGGCGGCACTGGATTTACGGGATCTCCAGGACCTCGTGGAAATGTAGGCAGTTTGGGGAGTCCAGGTCAGCCAGGTGTTCAGGGATTAATAGGTGATCCAGGACAGGTTGGTGCACCTGGACAGCCAGGTCGACAGGGTGATATTGGTCAGCCAGGACAACAAGGAGCACGTGGATTTACCGGATTTACTGGCCCAACCGGGTTTACTGGAACTCCAGGCCAGGTTGGAGAGAGAGGACGACAGGGAGCTGTTGGCCAGAGAGGTTTTGATGGTGCACCAGGTGCTGTCGGATCTCCGGGATCGGTTGGTGAACCTGGGCCATCTGGAGCTGTTGGAGCCACTGGCAGTCCAGGCCCTGCTGGCAACAAAGGTCCACAGGGTGTGGTTGGAGTCCAGGGAGAAACTGGATCTCCTGGGTTTCCGGGATTCACAGGACTTCCTGGTGGGTATTGTGTCAGTATTTTGAATTTATGTCGTTGGTATGAATGTGCATGGCTGAGTTTGATGAACGTCGTCTTTAGCATTGGGTGTGTTTTATTAATGTTCTGTTGTTTTATGCGGTGATGTGCAATTAAAGAACTACACACTCATTCACTTCTGCTGATATTATCCAATTTGCAACTCGGTTTATTTTCCAGATCGATCTTGGTTGATCCATTTTGAAAAAAATCAGAAGTTTGATTTATTATCTTCACACAGCTTGGCGTCAGTTTCCAACAGAAAGCATGATGTAACCATTGACAATATTATATTCTGCTTGTTGAGGTTTTCTGACATTTGCTAGTGACTGTACTACTGATTTGTTATTGTTGAATGGTTGTCACCTTGCAGCTTTTGGTGTACAAAGTTGGTAAAAGTAGTAATCATCTTATAATAATTACTGTGCATTGCCTACTGTCTGTACTGAATTGAATTGGATTGAAAAATCAATTCATGTCGTATATTGAATCAGTTTTAATTGAAGTTATTTTTCCATATCTGCTACTGCTGTAGAGATCACATACCACTGTGAGCACTTTGTGACGTTGGTGCAAAATATAAATGTTTATATGGGTGTGTATGCAATGTCCTGGAATATGAAACGTGAAATTTGCAGCCCTGGGAAGTCATGAGGACAGACCAGAGTCTGGAAAAGTCCTGAGTTCAGACATATGAGTACTGGAATTTTGCTTCACTCGGAAGAAACACGTGTGAAATCTGTTTGCTGTTCAAAGGACAGTATAGCATGACATAATCTTGTAGTTTCTATAGTATCGAATGGTATGGGTCATTAAGTTGTATTTGTGATGATTCCACAGTCCTATAAAACCCTTGAACAGTGTTCTCTGGAGACTGGAATGTCCTGGAAATTTGTCATTCTTATACCTGGAGAGTTATGTTGTAAACCCTATTCATAGATATTGTCCAGAGGCCAACTGATGTCTTGCATTTAACATTGTTCGTTATTGTCTGATTTGTTGACAATTAGGATCTGCTGGTGCTCCGGGCTTTACTGGCGAACCAGGATTTGTTGGCGGTACGGGATTCACGGGCTTCACCGGTCCAGCAGGACAGGCTGGCCGCCCTGGAAACCAAGGACAGCCCGGTCGGCAAGGTACTGTTGGCTCTCCTGGTGACACTGGCCTTGTCGGTTTCGTTGGCTGGACAGGAGCTCCTGGACCACAAGGTGCACGTGGTGTTCCGGGTGAAACCGGAGGACCAGGACTGCCTGGTCTCACTGGATTTACAGGATTGCCGGGACTCAAGGGCTTTGTAGGTAGCCCAGGTCCAACGGGAAATAGAGGCAGCCCTGGACCAACTGGTTTTACCGGTGGCCCTGGTCCATCTGGCCCACAGGGTACGATTGGATCACCTGGAGCACGTGGACAGCCTGGACAAAATGGAGCAACTGGATTTACCGGATCGATAGGTACGAGTTTTATTGTGGGTCTGTAGTATTTGTGAGTTACTTGCGGCGTTGCTTTGTTATGTGGCATGTAACAACATGGACAGTAGAGCATTCTGAAGTCACCACATAACTTGAAAAGGCATTTTATAAATGACTGTTTTATCACGCTGTATTGGAAAGCACTTATGTGCACTGCAGAATTATAAAATATTAAAAAAATATACTAGTAAAATATTAATAAACTCGGTTTCATTGCAGTAGGATCCAGTTCATATCTAGTTTATTGTGTTCTTTATGTTCTTCTAAAGTTTTATTGGAGTTCTGATTATGAAGTATAAAATGGCAAGTCTATGCTGGACTCTGGAGTTCACTGTGCAAGTGCATGCCGTAGCTAGTACACGGACTGTTGTCTTTAGGTTTCACTGGTGGGACAGGATTACCAGGAGTCGCCGGCAGACCCGGACCAGGTGGTGTGATTGGTCAGCCAGGTGTGGCCGGCCGGCCTGGTGACACTGGGAACTCCGGCACTCCGGGCAATCCAGGTCCGCAGGGATTGCGTGGGCCAGCAGGATTTGCCGGCAGTCCCGGACAGGTTGGTTTGAAGGGAGATCAGGGTGACACCGGCCCACAAGGTGCTGTAGGACAACCAGGTTTTCAAGGATCTCCAGGCCCACGTGGATCCAGAGGGGATCCTGGACCAGTCGGCGGCAAAGGACCTATAGGTTCACCTGGACAGCGAGGATTTGCAGGACAGCCTGGTGCAGTCGGTAAACATTTCACTTTGTATATGTTTGTCAGCACTTGTTCACAGTATCAATGTTCTTTACTGCACAGACTGTACATTTTTAGACCCCTCTCTCACTCTCTGAAAGTGCACATGAAAATTTATCTGGCATTTTATTTTTGTGGTTAGAATTGTATGGTGTCGAGAGCATCATAATGACAATAAAGAGGATGACCTGCCATGTTATAGACAGACATCTTTGCATGGACTAATCTGAACAGAAGTCGTTTGTTTCAGAAGATGAAACATGGAATGGTGAAGCATTGTTAGTCACTGTGACCAACCCTTATCTGTGAATGTGGTTTAAGACAAGACAAGACTACTTGGCAAACAACAGTATGTGCATTAAAACTGACGTCTTGATCATTTTTCGTCCTTAGAGTTCTCTGAATCGTTTCCGTGTTACATTGTATGTATGCATGCATGTATGAGGAAATTTATAACGTGCGGTTCTCAGAGCCTAAGCAGTCACGAGTGCGCACCTGTAGGCCATACTAAAAAGATGTGTGTTTAGCCTGCTACAGAATGATGTCAGTGTAAGTGTTGCATGCATTGTATCTCCGTAATATTTTGCATATACTTTGCAAACAGTTGTGTTTCTTCGTGCCATCTGCATGATTGAATGTCACTTAAAATTGCCACTTACCTAAGTGTGACATATCTTTGAATAGCTCCTAAAATTACAGTAAAGTTAATTTCGTTACGTAAAAGTAGCACACTCATAATGTGATTATTTTAGGCATTTTAATTGTCGAACATTCAATTTGAGGAATGCCATCGAAACTCTGTTGGAATTATTTTGCGTGTGAATAAATAATACTGGATAATTTAGATTTGGCTGTTACTTAGCGTTCACGCGTTATGCTGCAGCCACTGTTGGTCTCGTTGGATGCCGAAATTATTTGCTGATGATTGTCAGGTGCTCGCGGTGTTCCTGGTTTCACTGGTCAGCCTGGAGATGCCGGCCTGCAGGGAGCAGGTGGAGCTACCGGATTCACAGGTCAGCAGGGCTCCATCGGAGCAACCGGAGTAGTTGGCGCTACTGGCATTCCGGGTGACCAGGGTTTACAAGGAAATCCTGGACCAGCAGGTCCGATAGGTAACCAAGGACCTCAAGGGCCGGCAGGACGTGCTGGCAGTCCTGGCAGTGTTGGACGGCCGGGACCGGTGGGTGCACCAGGTTAGTGATAGGCAGTTGTTCTTGTAGTGGCTGTGACTATAACTGCACTGTTGTACCCTATCATTTTTCATCCTCATCGTCATCAGTCAGTTATCTTTTTCTTTAGGCATTTGAAACAGTGTGCCTGATGACAGTGTTTCTGTGGTCTCTGCCGTCCTTCTGCTGGCTACTGTATGTATGTATGTATGTTTGTATATTTGATATGTAATCCAGCCTTTCCTGAGGCTGCCAAAGCCCAATAAATGTTTGTTTGTTTGTTTGTTCCTTAAAACGTTTTTCGTCAGTCACTTCCCGATGTTATTTTCTGGCTATTTTATGATTCATTCGGATTGTTTGGCGGCTATTGGCTTCGCCCTGCACTATGCACTGAGAGTGGTCCATGCTGATATTGGATTGGATTGGAGAGGACCTTGAGGTGATGTTTGTAATTTAGGCTGCTGAAATTTTAAGTAAGATTAGATTAGTTTTTATAATGTGGCTGTAATGGCCAGACAAGTGATAATAGGACATAGATATAATGATAAATGGTCTGCTGGAAAGTAGTTATTGTGTATATTATAAGGACCTTCCTTACCTCATAGTAATAGCAGTTTTTCTGTCTTAGCCATCTGTTGCAGCCATTCTTAGCCGTTCTGTATATATGACTGCAGCAATTTACGAGTTATATTATCAAAGGGACGGCACAAGTGAGTGTTTTGTTTATTGTGCTTTGTACTCATTTTCTTACAGGGAATGGACTCACTTTGTTTGTTGTAATACTTATCCCATGTAAATATTTATGTGTTTAGAGCAAATAATTGATAATTTGTTGACTGTAGGTCCCATTGGTCAGAGTGGATTACCTGGAGACACAGGTTTCCCCGGTATAACAGGACTTCTTGGAGCAGCTGGTCAGCCAGGACCCCAAGGTCAGCAGGGTCCGTCGGGCCAGCCGGGACAAAGAGGGTTCCCTGGTCAGCAAGGTCAGCCTGGATTCACTGGTGCTCCTGGGCCGAAGGGACAGGCTGGTGCTGCCGGACAGCGAGGACCACAGGGAAATGCTGGTGCCCCTGGGCCAAGAGGACCGAATGGTGCAGCGGGTGATATTGGCAGTCCGGGACCTAGTGGACAGCAGGGCAGCATTGGCCAACCGGGCAACAGAGGTTTGCAGGGACCTGCAGGAGACCCTGGCTTCACAGGTGAGCCTGGTTCACCTGGACAGGCAGGCTCAGTAGGTCAGCAAGGTATAGTTGGTGATCCAGGAACTCCAGGTGCTCGTGGCCGCACTGGTGCTACAGGTGATTTACATTCTATACTCCAGCTATTTTGTTTTGTGCTCTGTGGTTTGTTGTCAGAGATCTTAACAAATATCATTAAAAGATGTCAGATATTGTGAAAAAATTATAGAAGTATTTAGTTTTTACAGCGCGTCTGCATTGCACACCGCTATAATAGCCAGAGGAGATATGTCTGTCTTTCTGTCTGTCCTTCACATTCCGATGTTTTGTCCAGACAAATGAAGATATGATCATGCGGTTTTCAGCATCAGGTAGGACAATTATCCTGGTTTCTGGTTAGGTAAAGTATATACGGATATTGGCAGGGGATCACAACCAACGTTAAAGTGAAGCACCCCGTCGCTAGCGAAAATTTGACCAATAATCAGCCATAACTTGGAAACGGTGCAAAATAGGAG
>Ga0066192_1000160_pt1 | contig 11948 bp, 7 predicted proteins | sample WorMetvacBELIZE1_FD_58707 | JGI IMG/M metagenome (GOLD analysis project Ga0066192, IMG submission 58707) | Marine gutless worms symbiont microbial communities from Max Planck institute for Marine Microbiology, Germany - Olavius vacuus BELIZE.1... | ecosystem: Host-associated > Annelida >... | reverse complement strand
CTGATTCGCCTTGCGAAGTATGGCGCGTTACAAATTGTGATTTGTATTGTATTGTATTGTGGTGTCTACAGCATAATGGGCCAGTTCAGCAAAAGCTGCTGGTTGTGGTGGTTCATTTACTTCAAATACAACAGACTGAGTTAAACTAGTGATCACGTTCAGCATTTTTTTCTGGGAGGAAAGTGATAGTATGCATTTTTGTCTCAGATTATTATAGTTATGGATTTTCTATACAAGATTGAATTAATTTTTTATACTTACTGCAGCGAACCAAGAAAGATGTGGAGAAGTTTGCAGCTAAAACTATGTCGTGGACAGGAGGCATACAGGGCACAAAATACAGACCAGAGTCAGCAAGAGAAGGTGCGTATAGTTAGTGCGATATTCTTACAACCCTTTCCATGCAATAGATAACACCTGAGCTACGGTGATTTCTGGATGATTAGTGGGAAGGTTATATGAGCTCTTTGGTGCTGAATTTGTACGACAGTTGTGCACAGCTTTGTGGATATTTGTGTGTATTTTTTCTTAACTAAGAACAGTTCCTGTTGGGATTTGTTTTACGTGTGTCTTCTCTTGCTCATTGTGAGCTTGTTTGTCAGTATTGTTGCAATCTCATATCCGAAATGACCTGTTACGTGTTCATTGGGATGTGAAACTCTACTTGCTCGATATTGTTATAATGTTGTTTAGATAGAAAGCAGCAGTGGTGGCTTAGTACTTAAGGTGGTTGAGTGGTTGACATCCAGCCTCTTTAAATACTGCTCCATCAATTGCAGGTGTTTCACTGAAGACCCTGGTAACCCTGCAGAATAGTTATTTCCATCATTGTGTAAATGTGTGATTGTATGCATGGTCATTCGTCAGAAAATGTGTTTTGGCGTGAATGTACTAACAGTGCTAATGCAGAAGGATTGATAGAGAGACTGAGCTAAATTAACACACTTGCAGATGAAAGACAAGTTACTAAATACGGTACAAACAGAAGCACATTGTATAATCATACAAAAATACAAACATTTAAAGCACAATTAAAATGACACAAAATATAGAATGCAATGAATATGAAGATCAAAGGCAGGTTTTGACGATGATTATTATCCATTTTATCCAAATTAAAATCGATTATTATTTGGGCTAACATTGAAGAGCGGACTTTAAATTCTATGTGGTTTGCAGAAAGATGCAGCTGCAGAGATTGGACTTATCTGTAACTTATCTGTATCTGTAGGCAGCAGTGGTGGCAAGCGGCAGTTTGCTCCTCGTTTCACGAATCCCACGCATGGTGGTACCAGCGATCGCTCGTCCAATGGTCACATTGCTGATGTCAGTGTAGTTGTCATATTGTTGTACTGTAGACTAATGCGAAAAATGGCTTGCCTTACTGACAGCTAGTGCGCTGATATTATTTGGTGTAATTGCTTTATGTCTACTAAGTAAGTAAGTAAAATGTCAATTTATACAGTGATTTGTCACAAGAACCTCTAATGCTGTCTATCCTGGTTAGTATTGGGATGGGTGACCATCTGCAGGTGAATTAAACCAATTCAGTATGTAACCAGTCACCCAGGTAAACTCAGTATGGCTATCTCTTCGTGGATAGGCATAATAAGGACCAGCTAAAATGATAAGCAAACAGACATACTTGCAGGACACGCTGGCCCTGTGTCTGTAGTCTCATGGTTTAAGCTGGTGTCTGCCTGAAGGCTACAGACATGGAGATTATTTATAGCACCTAGATGATAGATCTGTTTCCCAATGTCAGTGAGAGGCACTGGGCATCTTGGTTTGCTTTATTCATGTCTTGGGATTCACTGAGCAGTGCTGCGCCAGTGATATCAACTTCTGTCGTATTAGAATGCCATGCATATTTGCATCTCATCTACCCGGTATATTATGGTTGCTTTAGATCAATATCTTGTTAGTAATGCATTTGTCAGTCTTCTGACATCATACCGTACAATGCCTTTCAAATGCCGTCTCAAGTTGCACTTTTTAACATATATTTCATCCCCAGCTTGTCTCATCTTTTTACCATATATAATAAATAATAAATAATATATTATGTTTACTTTTGTATTGCCAGGCCGGCATGACTGGATGTAGGCCTGACACAAACTTGTTTTTGATTACTTGACTGATGATGGTTGATTGACTGACTGGTTGATGATGCTGAGCTCTCATTTTCAGATGAGGCATGTGAACGGCATGGATGGAAGACCATCACACTGGAAAGTGCCCAATGATGATGCTGCTCTTCGGCTTCAGAGGGAAACGGATTTTCTCAAGTAAAGCTTTGTCAGAAATTTCTCTCCTTTGTTTTTGGCCGCAGTTGTGCAAGTAAGCAAGTAAAGCAGATGTCGTGATAATGACAGATGCCTTTTACTGGCATCTATATAGCCAGCCATGCCCCTTGCTGCCACCAAATCCGCCAGTGATACAACACAAAAAGCAAGCTGCTGTATCTGATGAGGCATCTCGTGTAATAAATGTAAGTGTTTGATCAAAGACACATTATTTGATCGCCAGTTGACATTAATTACTGTTTGCTGTTTGTTACTGTGCATGGTTTGTCTGTGTTCCTGTCTATGTTTTTTGTGTTATTTGTATTTGTGTTTATGCCACCTTTGAAGCTAAAATAAGTTGTTAGTTATTGAGATGGCTAACTCATTAACAGCAGCAGCAGTCCTTGGTCCTTGGTTCAAAGTCAATTGGGCCACAAAGATACATTGTGCCACCTATCGACGCCAGTCCTCTCTTTTGGCACAATGCTCTTGTGCTTCTTTCGAGGATATGGCAGTTTATTTTAAATCTTGTGTTATGGTGTCAACCAAGTTTTTTCTCGTTCTTCGTGTTCTTTGCTTTGTAATATTTGCGTTTCAATTCATGACTTGTTGCGGCAGTCTAGCATCATCCATCCACAATACATGCCTCAACAATCTCCGTCTTCTTTCCTGGATAATAAGTTCCAGCAGCAGTACAAAATGTAAATCATTGTAGGTGCACGAACTGCTTTGCACCACGTCCAACCGACCCGTTTGCTCGTTTCTGCAATGAGTGTGGCGGAGCCATACCTGCACTGCCACAATCTCGCATTCCTCCACCAGCAGCTGGTCAGGTTGGCACCCCACAACGTATCTTTTTTGCTTGATTTTTGAATAACTGCAAAGAATAGAGTGTGCATGAGTGAAATGTATGCGTCATTTGCAACCTTTAATCTTTAGTCATTTTATTTGATTGTAGATTAATATTACATTTATAGCTGATTAAAATTTTTTGAAGTCATGCTTACATGTGTGGGGATTTTTTTGCATCTTTTAAGTTCAGTCATCACTCAAACGCTGGTTAAGACACACAAGGCACTCTCACGTATCTGCTTTCGGATCAAGTTACTGTGAGACTTGTTGGAATCGGTGATGGCATCAGTAATAGCATCTGGCTAAAACATCTTCAGTGCTGCCAAAATGTCCAAGCTTGTAAGTATGTAAGTAAGGAAATTATACATGGTGCCTAAAAACAAAAATGTTACTATGCAGTGCAGTTTAATCCAACAAATATGCATTCATTAGATGCTTAAATTGAGTCTAATGTAATGTAATGTAATCCTCAGAATGCAACATAGCTGGCAGCACGTTCTGCACCCGAGAGCCTTTAACAGTGAACAACTGGTCACAAATGAATCTGTGTTATTTTAACTGAGAGGACATCAGTGAAAAGAAATGTATTTATTTTTTCGTGAACGTGTGATAAATGTTTGGAACAGTTGTTTGGAACAATTAACTGTTGAAGTTGTTGATTTGAGCACAGTCTTGAGTTTAACTGCTCTGAGAATATTGTCAGTTTTACTGGTTTTTGGCATCAGTCTTATAAACTTTTGATGTAGGTATTACCTGTAGCTCATGTTATTGGTATTTCATGCTGTTACTTGTACTGTGCTTTGAACCTTTTCAGTCCAAGTCAGACATTCTTACTGTATTGCGAATAATTTATTGGAACAAATATATGATGATAATGATTATGTTTGAAATTCTGACATGTGATAGATCGGTCCATGTATAAGCTGCAAAGGCATTGTGCCTTTGAATGCACCCAACTGTCTCATGTGCGAGGCACCATTGCAGCCACAGAATGTACCTCAGGCAAGCCTGCGACTTGCCGACAAGATTCTGTGCATTGTCTGCGGCACCGCCAACCCACCAAACATGACGTCGTGTGTCATGTGTGCCGCTAACCTGCTTACTGATAGCAAGGTGACATCTTATAGTATATAACAGTGCTTTATCTGCTTTTGTAGCAAGCATGCAGCAAAGGTAACTGAACATAATTGCTGTTTTGCTTTGCTGCCTGCTTCACAAAAAAATATATATTTACTTTTACACAGTTAACGAGTCAAATTAAATTGTGGGTTTATAATCATTTTTTATTTATTAAATTGTTCGTATCGCTCACACTTAAAAATGTAGCTGCAAATTAGCTTTTAATGGAGAAAACTTAGATTTACATAATAAGTCATATCAGTAAAGGATTGATTTGAAAGTCAAAAAGACAATACTGTTGGTATACTTTGCATCATTGTTTAAGTTTTGACAGATGTGAAAGTGATATTTGGTTACTTGCTATTTTTATATTATCATTTGTCAGTTTATAAAAGTTTTTTTTAGTTAAAGTTAAACATTATCGCTCATAAATAGATCTGTGGCCATCAGTGAATTGGCTCTCACAGTTAATACAGTGTCCTGGTTGTTTATGCTGTTATCACTGCAAAGTAGTTTAAGTAGTTGGTATTTTTGTTGTCATTTTCTGTATGTATGTCATTTAAATGAATATAAAATGAACTGATTATTATTGAATAAACTCATAGGTTGAAACTTAACAGAAATTGTCTAAATTATTAGGACTCTAAGTTATTGATAAAAATTTGTGAATAATTACAGTTGTTTTACGAATAATAATTTAGACAATTTATTGAACTAATTATTACTAGTCTTATTATTATAAACATATACGATTAGAATATCGTGTTTTATAAAAGATAGAGAGCACTTAACAACAAAAAATTGACTAGTTTCACAATGAAAGCTGTCGCAATCCAGTGAACTTTTGAACTGTATGCAATGATTCATTTCAATAAATGAGTGAATGAGTAGTTTATTTTATTTTATTTTGTTCGTAAAATTAAACCTTTGTACAAATGGTAACACATTCGTGCTGCTGTGATTGTTTCAGTTGCCACAGCCTGGTGTCGAGAGCTCAACAGCAATGGCAAGTGCACGTGCGGCGTCGAAACAGTTTGTGCAGTGTACCAAGTGTGGTCGAACTAATGCTGCTGAGGCACGGTTCTGTGACTGGTGTGGCACCAAGGTCAGTGAACGATACAATACAATGCAATACGTCAATACATTACAGTGTGATATGTAAATAATTAACATGTGCTGAAAAGCTGATCGTGAGCCCAGCTTAGTCTATGCATGAGACCATGACAGAAAAATTGACAGAAAAACTTGACTGTGGTATCTCCACCCACTGTGCTGCTAGGCCGTCAGTCAGTATGTTCTATGCACCATCAGTGTAGGAGTACTGTACCGTGAGAGTTTCCAACACCATCGTGAATCGCTCTTTCACACTTTCGGACCTGCGTTTCATTTTTTACCGCTGTGACTTTGGTGACTTTGAGTCAGTTGTGGCAACATTGGACTAGTTCCCGCTATGTGTGTCTACATACATAGCGAGTATGTATTGTGCGTTTGATCTTTTGTTTCTTCGTTTTTTTTTTTTTCTAATATTTTCTGCACTTGTTGCAAATAAAGAATGTATAATGGTTATTATGTGTTTTATTGAAAGACAAATCGCTGTGATGTGGTTGTAGCCGTTGATGTCATCGACATCTGCTCTGTCATGCTCCAAATGTAAGGCAATGAACGGTCCATACGCACAGTTCTGTGGCAATTGTGGTGTGGTGTTGGCTGCACCTTCGCGGACTGATCTCTCGTATGTGCTGCTGTCACATATTCTAACTGCTGTATTTGATCACTTGCATCATGTTACGATTTTTTGTTTGTAACCAGTACGGTTGCGGGGGCTTTATGGATTATAAGGGCCTTCATAGACAATCAGATGGATTTTTAAGGCTCTGTATTTATAGGCTTAGAATCGGTTGATTGTATTCAGATAGCATTGATCTGCACTTAGGGATAAGAAGTGTTTTTGTGCAGCTTAGTTCGTTTAGGAACCAGTAATTCTACGTGATGTTTTTGGCAAATATCGATACTCAACTGTGCTATCTAGAAACAAATTTTTTATATTGTGGATTGCTTAGCGACTATGTAAACTATGTAAAAGTCATTTTCTTTTTTGTCTAGGCCTACTTTTAGTTCTGTACATGTATGATGTGATTACAAAAAATGGCTACCGAGACAGTTGTATGTTCTATGTGTTGTGAGAATGTTTGTAATATGATACAATACGATAGAATACAACATTCAGGTTTTTAATGTGGATTCAAAAGCGTATAAGTAGCCACTTGGTCTAACACATGACATCAACTAACATATGTATAAATGCACTAACAGAACATATAACAAAAAAGTGAGTAGAAGAAATCCATGAACAGTGAGAGAGTCCACGAAGTCTGTAAACGTGAATAAGTAACATTTAGCATGGAGCCTGATGTGTGTTATTGATGTGGTACATGCTAGTGAGTTTGGTATTATTTCAGGTGTGGTAGCATAGCAGCTGGAACGATCACCACGGTATGTCAGCTGCTTCTCTTCGACTGCATTCTTGTAAATAAAATGATAAACGATCAGTACCGGTACCCGGTAGTGATTGTAAGATATCCTATGCCTGTCTGTGGCAAAATAAAGAGAGAATGCGATCTCTTTTCGGCACACCATGATCACCGAATGAAGTGCCATTGCAGCCATTTTCACTTTGCTTAGTATCAGTATTCATGCTTGCAGGCATGTGCAGTTGTGCTGGCAATATGCACAGCACAGTCATGTTGTTGTATTATTGCTTATATTACTATTATTATTATTGTTATTTATTTATTTATTTATATATTTTAGCAGTTACAAAATAGCTGTGCATACCTATTAGAAGCAGTTGTTTATGTGGTTGATTTCTTACTCACTTTATGTCACGTGATAACGTGCAGAATTCGCCGTTGACAGATGTGTTCGGCCGTCTAAACAAGGTCTGTGTGTGAGTATTGAGGGGAATATTAGCACGTGCACCAGATTAAACTCACAAAAGTCAACGAATGCTGTTGCTTCCAGTCAGTCCCGCTGTGCGTCATGCATTGTGTCTCAGCAAATTTGCGACGGCTCGCTCGGTTTTGTTGGAATTTAGCTCGTTTGTTGGCAGTTGCATTGATTTATTTTCGGTGAAGATTGGCATAGGATCATAAATCAATCAGTCGCAAATCGTTAAGCCTACATACGAGCCGGGCAGTTTAGAGTTGGCAAAAATATGCTGCTTGTTGGGTACCACCTAAAACTAACTACTGTACCCAATGCAAGGATAATCAGCGTAAATTTGGTTGTTAGTGTCGTTGGCTTCACGATGAGAGCTAATAGGAGTTTGGCACCATCATGAATATTTTTCGAGTTTCTCCGACAGCAATCAGTTTTTAATTTTTTTTCAACTTTCACGTCAGTATTGTATGACCATGCAAGTTTATTTGACAAACGTAAAGCAGCAAATTTGCTCTTATCACATGACATATCATTTATGGCAGATGAAACTTCAGAATTTTGAAAGTGTTGCTTGGCATATTATTTTGTTAATAATATGTACTTTGTGCTTTTATCCTTCACAGAGCCACCGTAAAATCAAAAATGTCAATAGCATTCATGATGTTCATTGGCAAATCGTAATTGTGCATAGGTATATTTACGTGCATAGGTATATTTATTTTTAGAATCCATCTTTGATTACATTATTTTGGACACAGATATTTAAAAATTGCGTATGCAGAGTCAAAATTATGAGATTTAATAATTCTGCTTGTCGACTGTATATTTTGCATTAAATTTAGTAGAAACTTTGTATCTCTTGCAAAATTTTAAGGTGTTGTTAATACTTTTTGCCGTTAAACCAACAGCAACCTTTGTGAGACATGATGCACGTTTACGTTAATTGCATTTATCTGGCTTCTGCTTAAGTGATCGCTGCAGTGTCATACTTAGCAGATTTACTGATTACAGATTACATATTTGATTATCTCACGTACACAGTTGTTACAGTTTTTTTTCATTTGTAATTGTAAAATATAAAATGGGTGACACCGGTGAATGTTAAGGATCATCACAACTGTCCACATTTTCCAATTTCCACATTTGTTGTGCTGAAGTATAAAACTGTGTGATAGAGACAGGGAAGTAGTGACTTGTGCCATGTTATGTTGCCATATAAAATAGCACATTATAATGATGATCCCTGTAGGCCCTACGCTTTTGACAGATGTTGGTTCAGCCTAGCATTCTACACTGTCATATTCGATGCATGCCGTGCTGAACGTTGCCAAATACTGGTGACGCTAATTTGAATTCTCTTCCAGCACTGTTTTCATGGTCCAGTTCTATGGCCATTAGCTAGTTGTACTTCCAGTGAGCCTCTAGAAAATGGAATCTTAGTTTTTGTTGATCTGTATGGGTGCATTCGTTTACTGACTCTGATTTGTCTAACACTGGCAACATTGTACTCTTTGAAAATACCACTTTGATCTGATCAATCTGCTTTGTGTACTTTTATTTTTCCCTATTTTGATTAATTAGAGTGGTGTTTTCTAACAGTACAATGTTGTCAGTGTCAGGCAAATCTGAATTGGTAAATGAATGCACCCATACAGGTCAACAAAATTCTAGTGGTTTGCCAGAAGTGCTGATGAATTAATTAGGCAGCTAGCTAATTACCTCACATCAGTCTGCACCAAATTTTTGTTTTTTTGACAGTAGAGAAAAAATCTCCTTTTTGTCAACCATGTAATACTTGAGTAGGTGTCATTTTATATATCAGTTTTTACTATAGATACTGTTGTTGTTGCAGGTTGAGTGGTAATACCATATAGTCAGAAAACATTGACATTTTTTCTTATATGCTTACAGGGAGAGAGAGGGTCTGAAAACCTTAGGAGTTTGTTCACTTTGGAAAATGGCAACTGTTGTGAATGACACCATAAGGAAAGTAAGAAATTAATAAACCACACAGCCGTAGTGACTGGTCGATAGCTTTATTACAGTTGAAGTTAATGTAGAATGTTTTTGTTGCTGGGTGGAAAGTGTAAGATATTTGGCACGTTACGTTATTTGTGGTATGTTTACGATACATGTGCAGTTGCAGAAGCCAAAGAGATTGTATGATGCAGACGTTTAACACGTTCGTCCACTAATGAAATTTCTGAACTAGCTAGTTTCGTTAGTCACCGTGCAGTTTGCGGCATGTCACAAAAGACAGTTTTCACTGTTGTTTTTTTTTCACATCACTGCATTCTTTGTATTGTTTTTTTTATTACATTTTTATTGCAAGAATGTTCAGATATTAAGTTGAATTTTGAAATAACCCCATTGTCACAATAATACCATGTGTGAGTAAAAAAACTGCACCATTTTATTTTTGCAATAACTTCATCAAACCAGGTTCCATTTTGATAATTTTCGGCATACATATGCGTCAGTAAATTTGCTATTGCAGGCGTATTTGATATTCTTTATAAAGTCGAAAGCAGAGAACCAGCTTCATTTTCAACAGTACAGTGCACCAGCACAGCGTATGGCACAACCGTCAAGCTGCTTTGTCGTGAGACGCTGGACTTCATCATAGCACCAAACCTGTGGCTTCTTAACATGTTTGATTTCAGTCCTGTTTATTACAGAATCTTAGCAATGCTACAGGAGTGGGTCTGTCAATATCCTATGCCGGATGATGATAGGTTGAGACAACATCTGTTTGACAGACGACGGTCATTGATTAAGCAATTGATCAGTGGTGGTTTGGGCTGAGGGCATGAATTATGGCCAGAAGTGGACAGTTTGAACATTTGACCTTACCTTTACCTTTACCTTCGGGGAGTACAGCATGCTCCAGCACTGAGGCCGTAATCAGTTTCGGCCCAATGCACAGTTGAACATTTGACATAGTCCAATGTTTTACTGTTGCATTGCATTTTTGATCTATACTTTTTTATACTTTATATAATGTTTCATTTAAATATTGGAAACAATAATGATAATGTTTTAGCTAACGTGATGTAACTGATGTTGGTTATGACATGTGTACACATGCTGCGTTTTACAAGGCATTATAAAGACACTATTCAAGAGAGATTGAAGGTTTTGATATCATTTTGTTGCAAATTTATTGAAGTACATGTGTATCAAAAAATATTAAAATAGAGCTTGATATGATGAAGTTATTGCAAAAATAAAATGTTGCAGTTTTTTTCTGACTCACAGTGTAGATCCTCTGCTACAAATCCTATGGACACTAAGCATCTGTTGGAGGCCCATAGTCTATAAATAGGCCTACTGCTGTGCATTACTCCAGTTCTCATAAAATCCATATATATTACCTCACGGTATTCTGTTAAGTTGGTATTATGTATTCATATGACCAAACAGTGCCCAACAACTATCTGCTACAATGAGTCACCTCTGTATTGTGGATTCTTGTGTGTGAACTATCACTAAAAGTATGTTGAACAGTACGGCAGGGAATTTATAATGCAGAGTCGTGTCTCATCACATCTAGTTGGAGCAAGTTGAGTGGCCATGCATTTTGCTCATACTGCTTTTTTGTTTCCTGTTTTTCCGTAACAAGAAGAAGAACAGCATGTGCAGAAGTGACATATTTGGCATTTGCAACCTCAGCAATCTTAATCTGTGAAATTTTTGTTATATTATTATTCTTATTAGTTCATACACAAGGTATAATCCACATATAGAGAGAATGGTAAGAAGATGCAAGTGTGCAAACACGAAAGAAAATACCCTGCTTGGCACAAGCAACTGGAACTCACAAGCAACTGGAATGACAGTTGCTATCTTTATCAGAGGTAAATATACAGAACAAGCAAATCGTAGAAGAATTTAACGTGAGTTATCTACGATGATCGCTTGTGTGTGTGCTGAAGGCAAGTGACAAGACGGCACAGTGGGTTCCTGTTTCAACAAACTCGCTACAGCTGCGGTCAGATGCGGCCACACAGACTGTCGGTCTGTTCTACCCGTCTCAGCGCCAGATGAACCAGAAGAACGATGAGATGGAACAGAAGCTGAATGCGGTGAAAGGAATGTACGAGAGACGACCGGTGGTCTTGACGGCAGTGTCGCCTGGCAAAGGTCAGTTGTTAGATGCTATCATGTTTCGATTACTTTCCTTAATACTCCCACTGTTTGAATGAATACGGAATTAGTATTCCTGTAGGGGTAAGGAGACAGTAGTAGCCTCATCCAGTTATCTCAGCAACTGATCCTGAGTTTCATGTAAATCCAACGAGAGATGTGAACACAGTGGGGAAATGTCTCGACTAATTATCTCGTAGTAACAAATTGCATAATAATAAGCTTTTACATGTTGCATAATGCAGTATTTTCTAGCAGTGTTTGTGACTGTGAAGTCTTGGAATGTGCATAACCAGTTGCCGTTGTGGTAGGTTACTGGCGGAAACAGATGGAACACATTAGTGAACATTTGAAAGCACATGCAGCCAACGACAGCGACTTCCGCGCACTTATCGGTGAACCACGAATGGGAAAGGTTTGTGTTATGCTGTCAAACTTGACCTTCAGCCACTTGGTCTAAACTTGGCATGCATTGTGTGCAACGCTGTTCAAGTTGACAGTGTTCTCTGCAGGGCGCCTTAAGTGATGCTGTTGACAACGACTATCATGTGCAGTGATTTAATGTGCACTTAAAAGCTGACTAGAAGCCAGCTTAGCCTAGCACAC
>Ga0066192_1000159_pt1 | contig 11993 bp, 10 predicted proteins | sample WorMetvacBELIZE1_FD_58707 | JGI IMG/M metagenome (GOLD analysis project Ga0066192, IMG submission 58707) | Marine gutless worms symbiont microbial communities from Max Planck institute for Marine Microbiology, Germany - Olavius vacuus BELIZE.1... | ecosystem: Host-associated > Annelida >... | reverse complement strand
GCTCTGTTTGTGTGCGTTTGTCACACTTAATAAAAGATTACTTACTTACTTACTTACTTCTTCGTATATGAACATGCACGTGTATAATAAAAACTACTTGCAATACCACTTCGAGGTGAAGAGACCAGACCTTACTGAGTTCATGTACGAAATGCGCCGTAACTGATGAGCAGGTCGCTACGTGCTATGTGCACGTGTATGTTAACAGCAGCACATTTATTATCACTTGGCTTTACATTCATAGAAGAATGCTCTAACCTCTCGCTTTCCTGTCGGATACCACTGGGGCCTTCTATTTCTCAGACCAGCCGACATTGTACCATCTACTCATTGGTCACCGCATCCACCGACACCAAACTGTCTGTATTGCTCTCAGTTTGAGTGTCATTACCTTGACACTGAACGCCTGTCATTAATATTCATCGGTTGATTTAGTGTATACTAAATTTCTGTGTTCAGACGAAGCGCAGCGCATCAGCGGGAAGGTGAATGGCAGGGTGAATGGCATCGATATCAACGACGTGGACTTGCACGCGTACGTCGTGACCAATGACGGCCGCACGTACACAGCTATCAGCCGTATTCCAGACACGATCGGCTACGCTCTGCAGAGTGTCTATCCAGTCGGCAGCATTCTCGGATTTCTCTTTGCGTTGCCGCAGCAGCCGATGCTGCACAACGGATTTGTGCTGACTGGTATGTAAGTTACAGGAGTTGTGACACTATGGGCTGCTATAGGGCCTTCCCGATTTATTTCACGTAAACAGGAAAAAACTCTGAGAAATATGACTGTTGATAGTTCTGTGTCACTTTTGAGATCGACTAATGAGGATTCTGGCTACGCGCCTTTGTTTAATTGCACATTCGTAGATCAGTCAGTGTCTAACGAACGAATAAAACGACGCGATGTTAGCGGCTGGGTAGGCTCTACCTGAGAGAATTTGCAGACTTAAAATCAAGCAATTACGGATTTGTTTTTTGATAAATGAGGCTACATATATTGACAAAGACTTGCGTATTTACTTCGGGAGTCAAAGACTGCCTAATATGTTAGAGCCAAGAAAGGGAAGTGAACTAGTGAAGTCAGTAAAAGAACACAACCAACTGCAGCATAGGTTTATAATAGTCAGTCACAGTAAGCAGACCACCAAGCACACATCTCGAGTCATTAACAACCAGTAAAAACTGAACCGTGGAGTTTGGCAAGGTCAACGTTGATTTATGTCTTCTCTTCGTTATATCTTCTGCTACACTAGCCTCTAATCCCGGATTCGTGTAAACACATCTGGCGAATTCGTCCTGCACTGTGTGCGTAGACCTGCGCATGGAGTCCTAGATTAATAGCTAGTATATAGGAGTCCATGACCTGCGTGTCATCGACTTAGTTCTACGCGTGACCCGTGAACTGCATTCAGCATACATGGCTTCAGGCAGTCGAGCCGTATAGAGCAGAAACAAGATATGCCATCATTGCCGTCGCTATAAAACAGACTATACAGCTGAAGTTTAGCAGACAGGCGTTCTTTGTAGAAAATTCACAGACAGCGTACATGTATATACGTGCAAAAGATCATGCTATCCATGCAGTTAAGCGTTATTTCACACATGCCAAAACCTTTAACACATAGCGACATGCTGCAGTGAGGTCATGTAGTCCCCGAAGAAACTGGACAGCGAAGTTTTGCATTTCATCGGTCTGTAGTCTGTACAGTGTTTAACAGTCTCGTAACTGAACTGATCTGCGCCCGAAATAGAATGTAAGAAGAAATAGTCACGTAGAATTTCATAAGCGACCACACGGTAACACCCAGGACATTCAGAAACAACCATATAGTTGCTTCAATTTTTAATTTTAGTTTAATAGAAATAGAACGACAACGGCCGCAGACGCATTTTTGGTGTATTTAGAGCCCATGGAACGTGTCTGGTGGCTGCCAGAGCTAACAGTGCTCCCCAAAATCCCTTAGCTGGATTTAAAGGGGCATATTGAAACGGAGGAAAGAGGGAAAAGCAAAGAAGGGAGGGGAAAGGAAAGGAAGGAACGCGATGGAAGGGAAAGGAGAAAACACCCCTCCCTGAAATAGATTTGTGGTTATGGCGTTGAACTGAGCTGTGTGTGCACCTGTGCAGGAGGAAGGTTCAACCGGAGCGCCGTGATGCAGTTTGAGTCGAGCGGCGATGTGTTGAACATTCGTCAGACGTTCACCGGCCAAGACGCCCAGGGACACATGCGTATTACCACGTTCCTCGACGGTCGCATTCCAGACATCTCTCAAGACGCGCAAGTTGAAATCGACGACTACTACGAAGAATATCGCAGAGCGTCGCCGGGTAGGTGGCAGCACGTCGATATTGTCCCGGGAAACGAGAAATGCCTGCTGTCAACCTTTGAGCGAGATACGAAATTTGTTATTTGCTATGCATTGTCTAATTCCGTTCATTCGGCTTATTAGCTCAGGGCGATTTTTCCGGCGTTTGCAGTTGCATGCTCGCAGAGAAATGGCCGCTTCATATGCGATCGAATGTTGTTGGTTTGAGAAATGAGTCTGGCTGCATGGTGTATGAACTCATTCTCACAACGTTACTTGGAGGGCGACACAGACGAGAAGACAAGGAGGCGGTCTGCTGTCGGAAGTTTTCCAGCAAGGGCGGAAGCTGAACCAAAATGGCAATTGCGTAAAAAACAGGATAAAAAATCCAGGTCATCAAGCGACAGGATAATTCTGTCAGGTTTGAAAGTGAGAGAACGGAGATTATCCCACTCCCTCCCCTCCGCCAATCCAACGGCTTAATATCTGTGTGAGCTTCAACGGCTTTGGTAGACCCCTGCGCAAGGTTTCACAACGTTTTTACTAATAAATACCCAGAGATTGATCTGCCGGTGCTGTATGATGCTTGTTAGCACTTTTGTCTGCGAACATTAACATTGACATGATGAGATGTATCAGATATCGTACGCGGCTACCTGAAGGGCAGCTGTGTTTGTGAATCACTGCGAGCTGATCCCCTGTTAACAGGTGTCGTCAATTCACACTCGAGGCAGACGTTGCGCATCGATTCCGTGGAGCATCCCATCACCGTGGATGAGACGATTACGTTCAGCGAATGTCCTCATCACCGGGTCGCCGATGTCGACAGCATTCGAGTCGCTGTCTCTCGCAACTTCTTCACTTACAGCGGCCAAGAAAACATCGTACGATACTCGCAGACAAACAGGGTGCCGGGTACCGGTAAGCAGTTCGCAGTTATCGTCTGTTATCAAACCCTTTCGGAGTCACTTTTATCTCATACGTAACACAGGTTGTTTTCACGTCATGTATTATATCGTGGACATGATCTAGAACATTGCTGTTTTAGTTTACTTTTAGTTTACTTTTTCATTAATTTCTAGTTTTGATATTCGGTTATCAGTCAGTTCTTGAGCAAACCATATTGTGTCAACTCAACGTCGCGTCATGTCATGTCGTGTAATAAGTCGCTATAAGCACACGACGCGACTCGGCGTTGCGTTTAGTTGAGTTATTTCGTTATAAACACCCGACACGACGCAAAATGACGATCGCCGACCGTCGCCGACGAGCGTCGCGGAGTTCTGAACCGTTCAGCTGCCACAAATAGTTTTGTTGAATTTCCAAAAACAATTTTTTCCGTAGGTTGGAATTTGTATTTTTTCTCATAAGTAACAGGCGTCTGATACAACCCTGTCTTTCATTACTTTTGTTACGTATTTTCTGTGGCCGATATAATCTCGCATGTCCCGATATGGTCGTGGCTGATACGGTTTGTGGCCGATATCGACGTCATTCGATTTGTTGTCTGTGAATGTTAAGTCTCACCTGTAACACCTGTGAATGTCGTTCAGGTGAACCTGATCCGTGTGTGGACGCGCAGTGTCATGAGAATGCCGACTGTATCGCACACGAGACCACGTATCGATGTGCGTGTAAACCCGGCTATGAAGGAACAGGCCGCCGCTGCCAGGGTCTGCTCTCCATGATGCCTTGTAGCTCTGCATTCTGTTAATGTAAAGAATCAAAAGTGACGACTTCTCTGTATTCCGGTAAATTAAAGACTATTAGCCGTTGGGTGGACATGAACTAGATACAGTGTCAGGGAAGTTTTGCAGATGAAATTATCATAAAATTGTTTTGGTGAGAATTATTGCGTCCATTCGTAGCTATTTTTCGACACGATGCGATTTACATTTTAGATCAAAGAATATTACAGTACTGTCTTGCAGGTAAGTTTTGTAAATGAAATTAATATTGGCAGATAAAAAGTCTGCGTGCGAAGATCAGAGCAAGCCTCAATGGCAGCATCACTGCCTCGACGTACTATTTATTTTGCAAAGATTCGTCGCAGTGAGTCAGTGAGGTACGTTGATGTTGCTGACGCAGATATCAACGAGTGCGGCCAGTTTCCACGACCGTGCGACGAGAATGCCGAATGCTACAACACTCGCGGCTCTTACGACTGTCGTTGTTTCCCAGGATTCTCGGGAGATGGACGCACATGCCGCAGTATGTTCACGTAACGCCTCGTTCTTTTTGATCTTACGTCAGTTCCGCCCCGACGATGAGGACGCAGCAAGTCACCTGACCTGTCCCTTGATTCTGATTGCAGTTTTTGTTTCAGTGCTGGGAATTTCGGCCACAAACTTCTCAGCGTCAGCGTCATTACCATTGTTGGCTAAAAATGAAAATATAGCAGTTCTATACAAGAAGCTCAGCATCCGCGTGATGCTCTGCTCTGTTGAACATTTTGTTAAGGTTCACGGTTATCAGTTGACAAGTTGTTAAATTGTTGTGGTGCCATTCTTATGGCCAGTTGCTAGAACGTCACTCAAATAACTCTTAACTTTAATAAGCTCTTAGAACTTGAATTTATTTTTCCTGCAACCCACTCGATGCATAAAGTGGAACTAGAAAATCGTAAAACGCATGTAGAGGTATAGATGATAGCAAGTGTTTTAACATTAATTTTGATGAATATGTTGGTAATTCTCTCGAACTATTTTGCGTGCGAATGAAAGACGAATTGGACTTGGCTATACTTAACTTTCGTATGACGTTTATGCTCGTCATTTATATCAAAGCACCAAAGGCAATCTGTATCTTAATAGCAGGCTTCAAAATAACCGTACGACATGACTGTCGTTTGGAGATACAAGTTGCGGTTGGTATCCTCAGTGCTGGTGTGATGTGATTGCAGGAGATGGCGACAGCTGTGACGTGCTACAGAACTGTGACGTTAACGCGCGTTGTGTCTTTGACGATAGCATTCAGGGATACACCTGCAGGTGTAACTCGGGATACACAGGTAAACTCATATCATTGGTGTTGCGCAGATAAATTCATATATTTTCATTTCCCGTCCGCGTGGATGGCCCTGAGATGTTACCTGTAACTTTTTGGTTGCGGTAATAGACAGTGGTCCAAAAGTTTGCACGCCAAAGGCAACGTCGTAATTATTAGGCCCGTAATTATCAACAGAAACAACTACCAATTTTTGTAGGAATCTTTAATGACAGTTTAAAAGACCATGTCTTGTGGTCATATAATTCTGCGCAAAATGATACACTTCACTGTGTAATACGTTGAGCCATTTCTTAGTAATAATATATTTATGAAAATGTAACCGTTATCTTGCTCAGAAACGCAACGGATTCCCAATGGAAATGAGTAATGGTGCCAGCCATCAACTTCGCTGATCATCACCGCCGTCAGACAAAGGCAACACTGCTGAAATGGGTGATGGGCTATATGTGTCATGGGTCGATGGGTCGACCGGTTATCAAATTCAGATGGTCACATAGGTCACGGGTCAGGGCTTATGACCCACTGACCGATTTTTTGCCATTATGTCTGCACACTTGTTATAAATGTGATTAGGCCAAATGTATACTTGTATATTTCATGTTTTAATTTTTAAAAACAATTTCATGTATAACTTGCTGACTTTATTACCTGTATCATGTAAGTGATAATATGCACACGTAGCCTAATATACCTAATTGGCCTCCTGGCCCTTACGTTGCTATTAAATAAATAAATGTTTGTGGTTAGCTGAACACTATGTATAATACGTGTTCATTGTACTGAGATAATGACTGTAATGGTCATTATATATAGAGACTGACCGAATATCGGCTACGGCTACGGTTTCGGCGCCAAACCTGGGTCAAAAGTCAGTTTCGGCTCGGTTTTAGTTTCGGCTAACCAAGTTTCGGCCAAGCTACGGCTACGGCCGTAACCAACACTTAGTTTCGGCCGCCTAGCGAATGTGCACAACGTTGGCATGTTGATACTGAGTGTAGTGTTGGTCATGAATCACGCGGGTTATGACCCATAATCAAACTCAAAGTCATATCATATCCTTTCTCTTCAGTACCATAGCTAATGAGTAATTAATAGCGCTTGGGTTGCGGCGATGAAGACTGACTGGCGTGTGTAGGGAGTGGCTACGAGTGTAGTGCAGTGACACAGCAAGATTGCAACGACGTGGCGGGTCTGTGTGACGTCAACGCGCAGTGTCTCTACGACGCCCGCACACAGCGCTATGCCTGCCAATGTAACCGCGGCTTTGAGGGAGATGGTCGACAGTGTACTCGCGTTGGTAAGTCATCTCTCTCCCCATCGTCAGCCTTGCTGGAAGTTTTTACTCTTTACGAGTGCTTTCTTGTGTGTGAATAGTGTACTCGGACAGCGCAGACCTCCGCCAAGGCCATCCAGTCCGGATCTATGGGTCCATATCCGGAGTCCAGATTCAGACTCCGGATCCAGATGACTTCCAAAATTCAACTGGGTCTTTCTTGACCAAAGATGCGTGTCTGATAAACTTTTCATGAAGATTCTGTCAGTAATTTTCGCGTTAAGTTGCTAAACAGACAGACAGATAGAAGCCAGACAGACAGACAGACAGACAGACAGACAGCGAAATGCCCTATAGAACACAACCTTTATGGCGGAGGTAACAAGAGAGCACTCGTACAGACTACAGACCTCCACTAAGTACACAACACCTGTTACACTACATGTCATGTATATCAGTTGTATTTGAATGCAGCATAGATGTACAGGATGAGATTTTAGAGAAAACTTGTCTAGGACTACATTGAAATGACATGTAAAATTGCAATACAGGTATGCTATAACCTTACTTAGTTAGATTCTGATTCCGTGCATTAATTTTGTTAGTTGAGAGTTTTACTTTTAACAATTACATTGCAGACTGTCGACGCAATCCGGACGTGTGCGACTTGAATGCGCGATGTCAGAGGCGTGGTGCTGAGTATTTCTGTGTGTGTATGACCGGTTATCACGGTGACGGATACGACCAGTGTGCCCGTAAGTCTGTATCTACCGGTAATGCACGCCAATTATGTGCATATTGCTCAGGAATAAGTATAACTAATAAGTTTACTTGAGCCTTCAACTTTCCGTTTTTGTTGGGTATGATGGTTTACAGCAATTATGCAGTTCTGTTCTAGAGTTGCAGATTTTACATTGTATCCAGGAGTGCAGCTGCCCTCTTATTTGGTCAAGCTTGGTTTGAAATTTAGGAAACCTAGGTAAGTGTACATTACCTGGTAAACAAAGGGGCAAAGGCAAATGAAGTGGAAGTATTCTCTCTATGCAGGGATCAGAGACTGTTCTCTGGAAAACTTTTAAATTTGGATCTCAAATGGTGACAAGGGGGTATTTAAGAGGAGGCACAGGGGGCATGTTCCCCAATAGCCACAAATAATGGTTACTACGGATGGTAATATTACCTAATGGACATACAGTCATCGACCCGAGATATTTTACTCGATCTTAAACTGGTCATTTATAACTTGATTATCTCTTACGATGCAGCGTATTATCACAGTATTGGGCTAAATGTCGCAGATACTGAATTATACTGTAGTATGCTGCTTCGGTAGTAGTTGATTGTCAAAAGTACTTGTAAATAATAATGGATCCTGACAGTTTTGACACAGTGTTGGACAGAAACAAAAAAAGCCAGGTGGTCGGTAGGTGGTTGTGAACGGTGCAAAACATTTAAAACATAAAGGCACTTTTGGCAGCGTTATGAGCAACTTGGACTAAAGGGGTCTGGCTCTCTGCCCCACATGCACATAGATCTAGTGAAATACAGAGAATTGCATTTGACAGTGTATAAAGTTGTTGCGCTGCATTGTGCCAAGTCTGTTGCGGTGTGTAGCAACAGCTCCAGGTGGAGACGTGCTCATATACACGCAGGGAATGTACATTATGCACGTTCCTTTCAATCCCTCAGATGAAAACCGCGGCGGCCAGACACTCTACATTCCAGGTAAACGACGTTTTTTGTCTACTTCTATGTTCAAAACATCAAATTGCAATTTGCATCGTTGTTTTTTGTTTGTCTTGTTGTCAATCATTTTGACTGATAAACACGCATTATGACGTCTCTGTACTGTACTGGCTGGGCCAAAAAACTGGATCCATTTTTAAAATGTACAACTCATGTATATGATGACGTAGGAAGGCGTTCAATATATCAAAATGTTCAGCTGTTTATCAAGAGTAAGACTGATGTTATGAATGTCGCCATATTTAAATATTCTTTGCATAAATTCAGAGAAACGACATTACAACGAAAGTACCAGTTACTTTAAGCATGACGTTTAATTATTACACAAAATTTCCTCATAATTGACAATCATCGCTGACTATAAACAGCAGTAGGTCAACAGCAATTCAACCTGTCTATTGTGTACCCTAAACACCATCGCCGCTCGTTTTAGCAATCGGTCCGGTACCCCTACTAGTCCGCCTGACTTATCGGACCGAGCAGTGTGACAGATGATCAAGGCTGGGAAGTCTTGACGATACAATTTCTGTTGCAAAGCTTTCCAGGGTAAGGAATTGTCCAGCTTGAGGTCCAACTACACGGCGGCACTTTTTTCTCGCTTCCACCAGTGCATGGGAAAACAAGTGACACGTGAAAGAGGAATTGTCGTTTTTAGCATAGTATCATAACTATCGTTCCACTGCACTTGTGCAAAGAATATCTAACTGTGGTAAAATTCATCAAAACACAATTCTGATTCCAGATAAAGTACCGAAGGTTTTGATACATGGATCACTCTGCTTTGATGAAAATGAAATCCAGTATGGAGAACACATAAATTAGTCATAACCTGTGAATGAATAACGGGCGAATCGTCATTTTTGTTAACAATGGTTTTACCACACCAGTGCAAAGAAAGTTTAACTGTGACAGAATGCAAGACACCAGTCTACTCCACTACTCCAGATAAAGTACTGAACAGTTTGATATACGGATAACCTTTCTAAGTCACAATATACACCGGATTTTATGGCTTAAATGAATTGGTATTTTCGGTGTAGTATAGCTTCTCTGAACTCATGCAAAGAATATTTAAATACGACGACATTCAAAATATCATTCTTAGTCCTGATAAAGAGCTGAATAGTTTGATGTGTTGAACGCCTTCCTACGTCACATCATCTATACCAGAGTTATATACTCTTAAAAAGGGTTCGGTTTTTTGGCCCACCCTGTATATGTCTCTGTTTTGCTCCTGCACTGTGCAATGTTTAGCAAATTGAGATTAAAATAATGCTGCCAACAGCAGCAATTGAAGTTGCATACATTCAAGTGACAATAACTGTTTGATGTAATGGCCAGCTGTGACATGTGCATGGCTGCTTGTAGGTCAGACTGCTGTTGGCATTGACGTGGACTGCCTCACACAGTACATCTACTGGACAGACGTTTCGGGCAAAGCCATCAGTCGCGCCAGGCTTGATGGAACTGACTCTGATGTCATCATTCAGAGTAAGAAACATTATCCATAGATGTAGAAAACGTTCAAAAAAGAATAAAAACGTTGAAAATGTAAAAAATGTGCCATGAATTTAAAAAAAACTGTTGTAAACGTCGAATAAAAAACGTCACCAATAATACGCCGCTGAATGAATATGCATGACATGCCTAAGCACAAAACACAACATCACTTTACTGCAGTCATCATTAATAAATTAGTTTATTTATAAAATGAAATAATCTCTGTAAATTAAGCAAAACAATAGATCATGCATTTATTGCTATTGTTTTGAGGTGTTTTTGTTGAAGTTGAAATTTATTAATATTTATACGTTATTTATGTAAGGTTTTATATTTAAAAACGTTGAGAAAAATTAAAAAAAAACATTAGACGCCCACTTGTACTTTTCAGATATTGTTATTGTTGTTGCTGTTTTTAACGCTTACAGAAATGGCTCTGTATATTGGATGAGTTCCGGTACATTGTGTCTTTTAAGTAATTAATAGGCCTAAGTAAATAAATTCATTGCATTTGTTCACAATAAAAGTAGAGAAAAAAAGCGACAGATTAGATGTGCAAAAAATGAACACAGCAGCAAGTCAAACTCTGAACAGTAAATAAACATCTAAGGCTATACACCTATTTATGTAGGCTATACGAAATATGCGGTGGCCTGTATTTTCTGTTTCTGAGGTTGGATATATTGATTTATAGGTGTCACATACATGAATGATTGCAGTTAGACTCCAAGATTGTGTAGATCAAGAATAATGTAGACAGGTGATATGCAAGTTAACTGCAACATAGGCATAACTGACTGCAAAGTTAATTGAATGAGTATGGAGGTGACAAATAGAGTGGTTTCTGCTTCAGCGAGAAGCTAACATACGTAGATGAGTCATTGGATACAATAGGTAGGACTATAGGATACAGTACGATATGATATGCATTATTTAGGTAACGTGTGATCAGAATCTCACAGATAGCCAGCTTAGTGTCTCACATTGTAAAGCTTGTACAGTGTCTTCTGGGACACTTAAACTATAGGCAGAGTTTAATCAGTAGGCGCTGACTGTACCGTGACATAATAATAAAAATTTAACAAATGAATAAACCTAAAAATCAAGCGAGCCTCGACGCCACGCCGTCGAAATGCATGCCTCCGCCATTATGGCATTCACAGATTGTACACAGCTGTTGGCGCCCTCTAGCGAGTACGATAACGAATTATAGTCGTACAACTTGCGGACGATTAGTTTTTAAACAATGACCTCTTTCGGACCTTGAAAATCTTTTCAGCAATGCCCACTCATGAGGAATTTTGTGGCTAGTTTCATTGAAATCCGCCCACTATACGTAAAGAGATATCAGGTCACGCAAAATTGGTGCTAACGGACGGACAACGGACGGACCGCCGGTCTAAACTACCGGAAAACATAATGCCTGCACCGCCTGCTGTCGGCGGAGGCATCATGAAAGCCATTGAAGGTATAAAAACTGTTGAGACAAGTCACGTATTTACGGAGTGCGAAAATGAAGCTGTATGCTGTAAGTAACACGCACACATATACGTGCCACCGTGTGTGATGTAGGACTTGGCTCGCCGGAAGGTGTGGCAGTGGACTGGATCAGCAAGAACCTGTATTGGACGGACTCTGGCACTGACCGGATTGAAGTGTCACGCCTTGATGGAACTCATCACAAGACTCTGTTCTCCGATGATCTTGTCAACCCTCGAGCGATCGTCGTCGACCCAGTCAGAGGGTCAGCTCCTTGTTGCACATGAACACTGATCAGTTGACAAACATCACAGTGAACTTAACTTGATTGGTCTCTGTACTGTCTGTGCTGCAAACGGTGCTTTGAAAATAGTCTGTTTGCAGATAATTATTTCCCATAGTATTTTCTTAATAAAGATTTTTTTTGTGACCACATGCTTGTGATTTTTTGCACTTTTTTGTAATTTCTTTATTAAGTTTAGGAAATTAATCCGTGTCGGGGACTCAAACCTTCAGCGATATAGAGAACTGCAGCTGGTATATGAAAAACGGTATCTCAATTATTGGGTAACTATATTTTCGAACTTCCCCTAAACACGGCTAACTTGGTACTTTGCGCAATGATTGATTGAGTAAGGCTTAACGTCCCACCAACACATTATAGGTCATATGGGGAC
>Ga0066192_1000158_pt1 | contig 12025 bp, 8 predicted proteins | sample WorMetvacBELIZE1_FD_58707 | JGI IMG/M metagenome (GOLD analysis project Ga0066192, IMG submission 58707) | Marine gutless worms symbiont microbial communities from Max Planck institute for Marine Microbiology, Germany - Olavius vacuus BELIZE.1... | ecosystem: Host-associated > Annelida >... | reverse complement strand
ACAAGCAAGTTTAGTGTAATATATTATATTAACAATAACATAAATTAACATAAATAGAATCCTACGTACATAAATTGTTCAAACAGTCAATAGCCTATCTACCCAATTTAATTACAGGACTCAACCATTTGTGACTATGTCCGCAGTACCTCCCAGGGCAACAAAAACATAAAATAAATCCAAACTTGTTGAAGCAGATGATAGTTCACGTCTAGTATTGATCAGTATGACACTTCACGGCAATATCACGTTTCAGATATCAATATTCTCAATAATATACTTCCCAATAGTGATATGGATCGGCTGGAATGTCGGCATGTTGCCACAAATACTTCACCGTCATCATCATATTCATCAAACCATAGTTCGATTCAAATCGTGAGTTCACAGAATCAATTCAGCCCAGAGCAGGGCACAATAATACAGTTTTGGCACAAGTGCAGTTGTCCGTCATCTCAAATATCAATTGTCGCAAAACCACAGCTTACACGACTTCAATAATTCATATCTCAATCACATCAATTGACCACTTTTTCTGGTCATAAAATCTCATTTCACGTACAACATCTCAATGCTTCCCAAACGTCATATCCGTTATATTCTGTCGTCACGTGATATCCCCTGAAACTTTTCAAGTAAGTAAATGAGTAGTTTGCCAATGTATATCTCATTCGAACTAAAATAACAAAAACAAAATATGGGTGCAGGGACCACCCCAATCGTCCCATGCTACAATCAATCCCACATTAGTCTCAGATTTATTTCACAATACATGTAAGTCTTTAGTAAGTCAATTAATCATCTACGTGAATTGACAGTATTAATCTATAATTATCTCCTCAAATGCAATTTTCTCCAATAAACAAGTTTAGTGGCAAAATGACCATATTGGTACAGCAGAAGTGCATTTCAGTTACAGCCTGCGTAGTTAAATCGCTATATTTCTGTACTTTAGAACCGAAGTAACCGCAATTACTAAAAATGTAATGATCTGCAATAAGACTAACCCATGCAGTACTGAAGCCTGATATGGTATAATCAACTTGTACAGTGAGTTCTTTGACTTGATGACTATTTTCCCGCTGCATTGTTTCATCATGACAACTTTGGACGCTGCATGCAACAACACAATATAACTTACACAGGTTTATCTACACATACGTACACATGTTAAAACAATGACATGAACAGCAAGCATAGTGCAATGGTCAATATTGACTATGGTACTTTATTAATATACAATATATGTAGATTAACGAATGGTCTGACAAAGCTGTATCTGCAGGTCAGTTAAGTTTTAGAGGCCCAGGAGGATAGCCAGATGGCCTGTAATAGAATTAAAACCACATAACTGATGAATTACCAGGTAACTTCAGTTTGATTTCTATTTTCTTTGACACTTAGTAATTCTACTCTCTTCAGATGAAACTGGAAAAACGCTGTACCTGCAGTCTGCTGAAAGTACTTTTATAATATTAAATTTAGGCACCTTTCACTTCAGTCACGTCTTCCATGCAAAAAAGTTGGTGTAGGGTACAGACGGCAACAATGCTGACAGATGAATACATGACACATGGGAGTGGATGACCCGTGATATGTGTGAAGCTTGCAGTGGGACATCAGGACTGTTATTAACAGCTGCACTACTTTAAAATATAGAAGATCAACACAAACACAAAGCTCAGCTTTTGCAATGATGCCAATATACTCAGGCACTCATAATCTTTACGACTATAACACATCCACACACACAGTTAGACTGCAAACACTGTGCTGTTACCGGTGAAAGAAATGGAGGCAATGGACGTCGGATGAAAGATATCAGGCTTGATCTGCATGGGTCTGAACTCAATATGAACCGCTGGATTTGGAGGCTGTAATGTAATGTTCTGTGACCACATTTCGAACACACACATTTGTTATGCAGACAGCTGCTAATAGATAAATGCTAAAAAGAGTTAATATACACAACTACTCATTAAGTTTTGGATGCCACAACGTAAGAAAATGAGGAAGTGAAGCTGCTAAAATAGCTAAATACTGTCAGCATGATGCAGCAACTTAGCAATCACATTGGGTCTACAGCTAATGTACCGGCTTCCTATACGATGTGCCTGTTTACAGTCTGCACTGTTTATGTTCAAGACACCGCATAGCCTAGCACTGCCACATCGATCACGTTCAGTGATCAGCCAGCTGGTGCCTGATGACGATCACCAAGTATGGCCATCTGATATATTCACAGTTATCATGCCTTGGACCAGAACTAAGCATGGTGACAGCTGGTTTGCTGGTGCCAGTCAGCAGTTCTTTGAACGGGTTCATCAGCTTTGTTGCATTTTGTGAACACTTATATGCATATTTACTATAATAGAGAAATTTGCAATTCAGCAGTTTAGTGCGAATTTTAATGCCTTGTACGAACATCAATCGCACATACTCTATAATGCTATCAAGGCAATCAGTATCAAATTTCACAAAATATCATAGACGACACAAAACTTACGACTATCTGTATCGATTTCATGCCGGAATTAATGACATTGAGCCTAAGCACTGCAGGATCATCCATCGTTCGCAGTAATCCAAAATCTAGCATCTCCAGCAGAGAAAATATGCCGGGCGCTGTGCAGACAAAAAACATACTTACATATATCAGTTGTATCTTATTTCAGAGAAACACATCTAACTACAACTCCCGAAAAAAAGTGCCACAGACAAAAGCAGAAATTGTTTACAATGCAGTTTCTGATGGTGTAAAAATTATGAAACCGGCTTGGTACACATGCTGAAAAGCAGTAATGACAGTGTTGCTGAAAGAGCACTACAATGGAAATTGCAAGTCCACAGCGGACAAGGGCGAATAAAGAACATAGAAAAGCTCTATGGAGACGAGTGGTCTCACGACTATGGTCTGCTCAGAGTAGCAAAGCAAGCCATAAGTCCAGTCTTCTGCATCTTTCTTTTCTGGCATGCACCTCTAGGAGTGCGTAGAGCCATATGCAGACATCAGCCTCCACAGAGGACGGTTCTCAGCCAAGACTGCTTCATTCAATGTGAGGTTGTGAGTTCTCAGATCTCGCTGGACGGGGATGTTCAACCACGTGATGCAAGGGTGCCCTGGTGGTCTCCTCCAGTTCTCAGGTAGGGGAGCTGTCAGGATCATCTTGTCATGTGTGTTATTACTACTGTGCATGAATATGATTAGAGTATCATAGAGTACAGAGAATGAGCAAAGCAGAGCAGAACTGTCATGCATTGTAATCCATACGTGCAATATGCCCAAACAAAGAAAGACGCCATGAATAGATTATTGTCGTAAGATTTGGTTGCTTGGTTATCATCCTCACCTCATCATAAGTCAAGTCCAGTAAATAAATATAACACTAACACTCACAGTTGTTACACTACATAAAAGCAATAAACACATTTACTGACCTGACGTTACTTCAACCTCTACAGGAACAATCAACATCTGCTGTTTGTTCTCTTTGTTCGTTCGGATTCGGATGAATGCCGTATGGTTGCTTTCCACTCGACCAACAAAGCTCGCCCTCATGATTGGTTTAGTTTCAAACGGTGGAATTTCCTGTCACAAAGATTGGACGAATTCACTGAAAGCACCAGTGACTCCTAACTCTATTTTCATAAACTAGGAGATCATAGTAATTTCTATGCAACATAAGACAAAAACAGAAAATGAATAAACCACAAACTGCACAAAGTTACAAGCTTCAACATCACTTTCAGTAACTCAACAAGTAACATCATGTGGCAGTAACAGTGTGCACATGTTGTGCACTCCGTACAATAATAATGAGGGTGAACTACACGGTCACTACTTAAGGGTGGGTTGCTGCCTTTCAAGTACTACTTAAGCAAAAAAATTATTGCACAAAACTCTACTATTTTGCATGCGTTGCACAAAACGTTCCACAATATTTAAGACAGGTAAGTAACCGACAAAGGCCACTTAAGTTTTAGTACCACTTAACAGCTGAGACATTACCGTAGTTGTCTGCATGCAAAATAGTTAGAGTTTCGATAATATCAATCGAACTGAACATTACCGGTATGCAATTAAAATTACTCCGTTTTGCTACGATGCAAGTTATATGCAAAGTATTTACATCACCATTATGTCATCAACAGCCAATGAGTAGTATTTTTATGCAACAAAATCATATTAAGTAGTGCGATAAAGATAAGTCGTACTTAAGTAGGTCTTAGTTATAGGAAGATGCAGAAGCCTGCAGATGTGTTTCAAAAGACATCTAATTTTACTACGGTAACAAAATAAAATAACTTCAAATAAATTACAATTTCCACAAATAATTCAAACATATATAATTAGATAGGTGTGACAACAGACACTGACCCATAATTCGCGCGATGCTTCCCTTTCTCCCGTCGGCAACTCCAGGTGGAGGTCACCGCCAGTTGTGTAAATTTCTTCCACCTGCACAGCATCACAAACTGGTTTAACTCCAATACTGTCAGACGTTATTATTATGGCTAGGATTATCACTATTATTGAAAATGTTGCAAAGGCACTTTACACAGTATGAGATGGTATGACATGATGGCAAGACAGTAATCATCAAAGCATGATGTTGATCTCCATGTGGTCAAATCACACACAGAAATTAAGCAATACCTGTAACGCAGATTACCCAAATGACCTACGACGTGTCGCACAGATGTACCTGCCTATTCCAATGCCGGAACAGTTATTATGACAAAATGAAAGAAAGGCAAACACCTGGATTATAAATCATCATCAAAGTAATAAATGCAACGTTAATAATTTTGACAATTTCGCTACTGTTAACACATGTTCAATTACATTTGCCTATCTACCAGTAAAACCAAGACTGTCGATCACTGACTGCAAATCACTTATGCCACCAAGAGCAGTGTCCAGTTTATTTATCCTGTTCTTAACTAATAACATATGCTAGTAAGTTTTACGCAACTGCAGACATAGCATACCTGTAAAACAGTACCATGAGGATTGTACATGCTTATCACAGGCGAAAAACTGCTGTTGACTGGCACTTTAGCACCAAGAAACGGCCGAATCCTATATGGATTTTGGATGCCGACACCCGACACCTGACGTATGCACAAGAATCCAGCAACACAGGTGACCAATTCGGTAACAAAATGCTCTCATTAACAACGGCCAAGACAACATCATCATCGTCATTTATTGTTTCAAGAAAAACAGCATGACAAATGCGACTGTACAAATTATGGACTACAAGGAACCTTTGTATAATACTCTCACAAGAAAGTGCTTTGTAATAAGTGCTTTGTAAAGTAATATGTAATAATTTGAAGAAACTACAGTGCATGTATGCAGTAATTTCTTCAAATTATTACAAATTTATTGCCTACTTGTTGGACACAATACAAAAAATAAACAGGAGATACAAGCACTAGATGGCAGCCAGTAAGGCATCGTTTTACTAGGGCTGTTAACAATTAAAAACTAAACAGTTAACTTTGTAAAAAATATATATAAAGAGTAATTAAATGTTATTTCTAATTAAAAACCAAGCATTACAAATTGGCTATGAAAGATTATTCATTCATCAGTTAATAGTTTTCTCCTCCGATGCCCTGACACAGTGGTGGGGCTTATAGGCTCCAACGACCCAGTAGATCGTGCTTTTTGGAGATCCAAAGGATAGGAGACTACTAAGAATCCCCCATTTTTTGGCCCTCGGAATCAGGCTAAAAGGGGTGCTAAAATCAGTGGACTCCCATCTAGAACGTGTGTTAGCAGGGTGTTCTGGCTATACAGCTACTTGTGAGCATTCTCAGGAGCTCACACCGGGGCTTCTGAAATTCAAGGCAACTAGTGCATTTACAGCATTCGTGCCGTCTACGACTGTTCAGTCGACTCGGGCAGCCACACCAGTGGTGCTGGGTCCTCCATCTACAGTCCCTCCTAGGGATTGTTTCCTCAGCCCCGTTGACAATGGGCAAGGAAGGCACGAGCGAGAGTTGAGAAGTATGCTAACATATTGGCTGGGAACTCTTCCCAGTCCATAATTGCTGGGACTCTTTTTTTTTCTTTTCTTTTCTTTATTCCAGTTCACTTGTAAGACTACTTAGGTACTTGGACATAACAATGTTCCAGGTAATGACACTTTACGGGTATTTATTTTGACACAAACACAGTAACAGTTAACAGGTTCAAAAAATGGCTATTTTTCTAACTTTTCAGAAGCGGATCATTTTCAAGGGTTTTCCAGGATGTAATAATCGAAAATATAACGTAATAATAACGAACTACTATATACCAGATACTTCTTGCTGTGAAAACTACCAGATTATGTCATGCCACCTTGTCTCTGGAAAGCTGATTAATTGATTTTTACATGTTTTTCTTGTAACTGAATTAACCGTCTCAGAAAACTGAAACTCCATAAGTCTGAGTTTCAGAACTTTTCTGGGACTCTGGTCCATTTCAAGTTTCAAACTCCAGGACTTTCTTGTGCAAACCCCAAATTGCAAAATATATTACAACTGCTGTCAGTAGGGGTCAATACGAAGTCCACTCAATAACATATACTGACCTGGTATTTAAACGAGCCTTTGGATGAGTGAATGTACAGGGTGTTCTCGATGCTGCCGACCTGCCTTGCAAGGAACACAACCTCGAACGTTGTGTTCTGTAGCGGCAAAACCAACTACATCACAGACACATGCACACATTTAAATTTACAAATCGGTCCAACAACTTGACAGGTCTTGGTCAGCAGCAGTAATGTGCATACTTTTTAAAATTTTCTTTAAGACACATGTACAAGATAAAGACACTTTCAAATAGTATTCTTAACATACAAGGCAAAGATAGAGATACTATCTTCAATATAGTACTTTTTGCACATCAATGGTCAGCAGAAATACTGTAGTCAATCCCTAAATGCACAGCTTTAGACACTACACCCTCAGTCAAAAAAACAAGACAGCCTAATCATGTTGATAATATCACAAAATATTAATCGATTTTCCAAATTCTTTCACTGCTAGACTTGGCACAAAATTTGCTACAAAATGATCATTACAAATCCGACCACACCTTAAAGACTTGGCTGTGCTACCTTGTAGCATAACTGTCATGTCTCAGTTATTGGCAAGTTCTGGAGCAAACACACTGTTAAAACGTAATGTTAAGTTTGGTCAGTGCTTCCAGTTACTGTTTCCTTCATTTGGTTCAGTACTGTATCAAGCCCGCTTTTTGTCAAGTTTTTCATAAGAAATTCTGCTAATACCCTTCGTAAACCATAACCTTTGAACAAGTGTAAATGTTTTTATCAGCGCTTTGTTATCGCCACTGAAGGGCATGCTATTTTTTTTGTTTTAATGCAATTAAAGTTACATTTTTATTTACTTGTCAAATTTATCTGTTTTTATTTACATCAAATGGAAGTGTATCAAAAATGAAGATGTAGCCAAATCGAAAATATTAAGTAACTAAATCTGCATAAATTTCTTTTCAAAACAACATTTCTTCAATACTGCATTGTTGAATTTATGCGATTTTTGAAACATGATGGTTTCACAAAATAGTGCAGCAATGTCTTTAAGGTACGGTGGGATATGTAATGATGACTTTGTAGCAAATTTTGTGCTGAGTCTAGCAGTGAAAGGATTTTGAAAATCACTTACTGGCAATATTTTGCCAAGTTATCGACACACATAGGGTGACTTGCTTTTTTTACTCACATTGTATATGCACACAACATAACAGATGCAAATACACAAGTCAGCCAGCGCTTTCTTGCCACTGGCTCACTCACATCATACTGGAGAGTCTGGCAGCTATAACGAGCTCCAACTGCTGTAATTTGTCAGCTTCGACAACCACGGCTACCTGCCTGCCTACCTGACACTGACAAAGACTGGGAGGTATGAAATCAACGGTGCACTGGGCGCACTGCCGCGTGTCGTAAGAGACGGACAGGAAATGAAAAAATATGACATATAAATACTGGTCAATTTTTTTAATTTGACAAAACTACTTCACTAATAAATCTTTAAAAACGTGCTCAGCTACAGACAGTGAATGCCAGCCACTGCAATGTCACATTACGACGAGTAAGAGATATAGTTTGCTGCAACATTTTGTTGCAGCGTCAAACGTTAACAAAACGATTATATTTCCGTCACTAAGTCGAAAGACAGTCAATAATGGCCATCTCGATATTAATTCAACCGTCAATAGCAAGAATCACGTCCGTCCAGTAAGTAAGTAAGTATTTACTGGAAAATTGTGATCCAAGGATCGAATAGCATAGACACAAATCACACAATGATAGACGGGACATGCACAAACGAGAACTGTGCATACTGTGTTTGGATGCACGTCGGTATGCATCAGCTGCTGTTGCAGCAACGGACAATGACGACTGGTCACCAATGACAACGCAAGCTCAGCAATCAAAGTCAATATGCCTGCAGTGATGGGCATCGCGAGCACACCACGGACAACGGGCTGCGCTCGCCGCCAGTACAAAGCCAGTGCGCTCCGCCGCCGCCGCTGATGCACTACGGTATTTATAGACATTCAGGTCAACCGGCTCAGTCACTAAACTGAAGAAAGTCTACTGCGATCGAGACGGCATCTGACCACCTCCGTAGTGTGTACGTCAGGTCATTAAAGCAGTTACGTGATAGCCAGATATACGTCTGTCATATATTACTCGATGACAGATGACTTGTAAACGTGAGAAATCTGACATCAGAACATCAAACCTGCACGCAGGCAGGCACCGGTGTATGTAAAGGCAGCTCCGTGTTGTTAACCCTTTGAGTGAGCCGCGGTAGACATTAAGGTGGTGGGGTTTGGCAGACTGGTAGTGTGCGCTGGTCGTGATCGACGTAACGACGTTAGGCCCGGTCAGTACCGGGATGGGCGACCACTCGCGTGTTCGAGTCCGCTTTCGCGTCTAATTTGTATTTAATGAACCAACCAGCATCTCAGCCTGGCCATCCCTCCGTGGGTTGGCCAGGCTGAGTACTAGCGATTGTCACAAGCACTGCTGGAGAAGAAACGGCAAGTAACGTGTAACAGCAGGCCCTGGACCAGGACTGCTGGCATCTAATAACCTAGTCGGTTAAAGACACTAGCTGTTAACGGAGCCGGCCATCCACCAACGCGGGACGTGCTAGCTTAAATGGGTCTTGAACTCTTGCCCGGCGGCTCAAAGGCTGTGAAGGGGATTAACTTCCTCGCAACGAACTGGCTGCAATGCAGTAAGCTTCGTTAATGAACGCGGCTGAAACAGTCTGCTCACCGATAAATACTTCATTTAATGACCTCACACGTGCGTGCTGTATTACTGAAAAATATGAAGCCAGTACACTAGGCGGATTCTTACATTTCAGGCAGCTTTACACTTAGTACAGCTGCCCAGGCCGGGCCCCTATTTTCTATATCATACCCATCAATCATTACCGGTATATTGCAATGGGCCTATAGTTACTGAATACATTAACGCTTTCTCCATGGGGTTAAAAGTGTGCGGAATGAGTCATTTGGGAACAGTTTCGACAGTGCGTCTAGGATCCTGTTTCACCTTTAGACAATCACACGGTAACGCACTGCAACTTGTAACCGGCAGCGCAGCATGTTGCCATCTGATGGGAGTCTGCAAGTGTGAGTGACCGAAAGACTGAGCTCAGGTCATGTAAGCTGTAGTGTGCTTACAGAGGGGTACTAGTAAGTAAGTAAGTAAGTAAAACGTCAATTTACATAGCGCATCGTAGTGTACAAGTACACCTCTACTACACACCGCAAGGGACTACAAATAACCGCCGTAATTCTGTTGCTATTCTGAATTGTAGAAACATCATTATGTATTTCCCAAAGCATTAAGGACGTCGTCGGCTGCCAACATGACCACAATGAACAGTAATTGATTTAAGTGATTAATTTACTTTATTTAACAAAAATTAATTTTTATTTTTTTTAAATTTATGCAAGGGCGCCAAAACCGCAAGGGATTCCACCAGACGACCACCAATTGGGTTCGATAAGACTGGGTGAAAAAACTGCCTGTTTGCAAGAGATGTTAACTAATGAATGAAAAAGCGTTCCTGGCTGGTTTGTAATGATTGGTTTTTGATCGATAACAACATTTATTAATCACTAATTTACGTAAAATAAACTATAGAAATGTTTGAATTTGTTAACAACTCCACGTAAAATCAATGTGCTCCCTCGCGATGTTTAGTAGTACCGGTACGGCTTGCAGAGAGACTCAGAGAGGTAACTGCGCACCACAGATCAACAGTAAGGAGAAACCAAATGCAAAAACATCCTGCAACAGACCTGAGTGATAAATGCCAGCTGCCAAGGCTCAGATCGCACTAATCATATCACAGGCTCTCATTCTGTACAAAATGCTACTGTTCATCTATACACTGTGCCCTTATTACTCAGACAAAAATTCCTAATACCCTCGCTGCGACCTTCACTGAGACTGGCCAGGAAGTTCAGACACACTGTTTGATCTTAGCCCCACATCAATTTTTTTTAAATTCAGATTTTAATAAAATGGAGAATAACCATCAATATACCTAATGGCTTAAATAGCTCACAGTTACTTAATATAAACGTATTTGTGTTTATATTTTTGCATCATTTCGTCGAATCTCCATAACGAACGTGTCAGTAGCGGTGCAATCGATCGCCCGTATAGATCAGTCTCATAAATAAACCATTGCGTGTCGATTGGGACATTAAACTCACTCGCTAACGACGACACGCCGGCCGCCCGGAACCCATTATAAAGTAAGCATCGCTTAACACTGTATCACATCGCAGCGCAACCGCCGCGTGGCGCAACACAAAAGCTGGGCCGGCTGCAGGTAGCCGGTATCGATTGAACTAGATCACTCTCGACAATGCAACATGACGCAGCCGCCCCAGCAGCAGCAGCTCTGGCAGCGGTCGCCTCTCGCCTCGGAGACAAAGGACATCCTGTTGCCACGTCCGTCAACGTGCACCTGGGTACTCGGGCGTCGCTAGCAACGGTGCCATCGGCCAACAGCGAACTGACATCATTATTATCTTACTGTACCATGGCGACCAGAATGGGGCCGAGTGAGGCAGGGAACGGCAGAACGCGGTCTTTGTTTTCGCACGCACCTGCAAAATCATTAATCTTCACCGACAGCGGTGTTGTAACTGTGTACGACGCCGACGAAGCAGAACCGTTATGATAAACAACTGCAACATTCTGCATACGTTATCCAACTCACGACTTGACCTACGATGACCTCACAAGTCACAACTCTCTCACCATCGATAACACGAGATAATTACAGCCAGCGTCTACAGAAAATTCGAACGCTTCTGTGACTTTCAGTTCTTGCATAACTTACAAGGTCCATGCCGTTAGTGGATGAACGCCGGGTGTGCAGGTAAAACTGTGAGATACTTTGAGAACGCGTGCGATACCTGAGCGCCTTAGAGAGGCGTGTTCACGACAAGACGCTATACAAATCCACGTTTACCATACTTTGCAAATGGGCTATCTGTAAATGTGGACAGCAGCAGTCCGCTGAACCATGTAGTCGACACGCACGTGCCGGTTAACAATATCTGACGACGAATTGCAAACACTGCACGGTGTTGACCATGATACAGTCATCTAGCTGGAAACTAAAGATGCACTGGATTAAAATTTCTGACCGGAACCGGATAGTGCGATGGCTGCTCCATTGCTCTGCATGCTGATGATGTGCATGAAGTTGTGTAACTTGCGTATAAACTGCAGTGTGTAGATTGTCAGTAATTATGATTCGTGTTGTTGCTGCACACTGTAATGCATGATATATGCTTCTGAGTGTCAGTCAGTGCTCACAAATGATTTGGCAGCTAACCAGATTTCATGGTTTAAGCGCTCTGCACAACTGCAATAAAACTAAAATAGAAGAGTTGTAAAAGTCTTGCAGGACTCTTGTAGCAGATCAAGCGCTGTTAGATATTATGCAAATAGTTTTC
>Ga0066192_1000157_pt1 | contig 12036 bp, 7 predicted proteins | sample WorMetvacBELIZE1_FD_58707 | JGI IMG/M metagenome (GOLD analysis project Ga0066192, IMG submission 58707) | Marine gutless worms symbiont microbial communities from Max Planck institute for Marine Microbiology, Germany - Olavius vacuus BELIZE.1... | ecosystem: Host-associated > Annelida >... | reverse complement strand
AACCGGCGGTGTGGTCTATGTTCAGCCTGACCTAGGAATTGAGAGTAGTGCAGAAGTTTCAGAGTTGTTGGATCAAGAGCTAAAATTTGCTTCACAGGGACCTACTCAACTTGAGTTGCCAATTCTCATTGCTCTGGATCTCCTTGGTGCGGATGTTAAACCTGTTTTTGGTATGAAAAGCCGTGGCGCTGGACGCCTAGCGTTTGAGCGTGGCGAAGCGACCATCGACTTTCAAACCTCATCGGCTTATATGAGTTCGGTGCAAAGCTTAGTGGATGCAGGCAAAGCTATTCCCATGTTCAGTGTCGGGGTGATGAACGGCGCTGGAAATATTGTTCGAGACCCTGCATTTCCAGATGTCCCAACTTTCGAAGAAGCGTATGAAACGGTTCATGGTAAAAAGCCAAGTGGTATGCAATACGATGTGTATCGTAAATTCTTAGCAGCAGGCTTTGCTTTCCAAAAGGTGATTTTTGTACCTTCAGATGCGCCAAGTGATGTCATTGCTTCATACAACGACGCTGTTCGAAAAATGATTGCCGATGGAAACTTCCAGAAAGAAGCGGCAGTTCAGATTGGACCATACCAAAACGCTGTTGGTTTAGATATCGCTCAATACCTAAGTGATGCCGTGAATATTTCTCCAGAAATGTACACTTGGATCAAAGATTGGTTGAAGTCGGAATTCAACTATAAGCTGTAATTTGGCCAGTCGTTAGTATTTGTTGGAGTTATTATGTCTGTATTACTCAGTGCCCTAGATCAGGTGATGTCTGTTATGCATCTCTCTTATCTGATGCTTGGCGTTGTCATTGGCTTGGTTGTAGGAATTATTCCAGGGCTAGGCGGAATTGCAGGGATGTCGTTACTCTTGCCATTTATTTACGGCATGGACGCTTCCGTTGGTTTAGGGATGCTGATGGGACTTGTTGCGGTGGTGCCGACCGGCGATACGTTTACCTCTGTATTAATGGGTATTCCGGGATCGAGTTCTTCTCAGGCAACGGTGATGGATGGTTTTCCATTAGCAAAAAAAGGACAGGCAGCACGTGCGCTGTCTGCCGCTTTTTTGTCTTCTATGATCGGTGGTGTTGTTGGAGCCATCATCTTAAGTCTGTTTATCTTAGTGGCACGACCTGTCGTGTTGGCGTTCTCTTCTGCTGAGCTTTTTATGCTTACCTTATTAGGTTTAAGTGTTGTGGCTTCGCTTTCTGGAGGGAGTGTATTCAAGGGGTTAGCAGCATGCGGTATGGGGCTTTTAGTCGGTACCATCGGTGGTGCACCTGCAACAGGAGATTTTCGTTTCACATTTGATGTCGATTACCTTTATGACGGTATTCCATTGATTATTGTAGGCTTGGGGATTTTTGCTTTACCCGAAATTATTTCCTTATTGATCCGAAATAAAGCCATTGCTTCGGAAGGTAACCAGCTAGGTCATGGTTTAGGCCAAGGTTTAAAAGATGTGCTTAAGAACCTGCCATTAGTTGGGCGCTCTTCTGTTTTTGGTAGTCTTGTCGGTGCAATTCCAGGTTTAGGTGGTTCTGTGGTCGATTGGATGACTTACAGTTTTGCCATGGGAGCGAGTAAAGATAAAAGCCAGTTTGGTAAAGGTGAGATCAAAGGCGTCATTGCTCCAGAGTCAGCAAATAATGCATGTTCATGCGGCAGTATGGTGCCAACTATTCTGTTCGGTGTTCCTGGGTCTGGCGCTGCAGCGGTCTTTTTAGGTGGCATGTTGTTACTTGGGATCCAGCCTGGCGTTACCATGGTGACGACACACCTAGACCTGACTTACACCATTATTTGGTCTCTTGCGCTTGCAAATATTCTAGGCGCAGCGTTATGTATTTTCTTAACTCGTCCTATATCCTTGCTAACGTACATTAAGTTTTCGGTTTTAGCGCCGGTTATCCTTACGTTGATTCTGTTTGCTGCGTATCAAGCGACGAGAAGTTTGGGTGACTTTGTTGCACTTGGCGGTATTGCGCTGATTGGTGTGATGATGAAGAGTGCGAACTGGCCACGACCAGCTTTCTTAATCGGCTTCGTGTTGTCTGCTGGTGCGGAGAACTATTTCTTCCAAAGCATTCAATTTTACGGCGATAGCTGGTTTACACGTCCAGGTGTACTTATTATCGCTGCTTTAATTGCATGCGGTTTATTAGTGCCACCACTTTTCCGTAAGTGGGTTGCCAAAAAGCGTCAGTTAGATAGAGGCCTAGATGAAGCCCCTTCGACTAATTTTTCTGCAGATATTTGGATTGCAGGTTTCTTCTTAGTCGTTGCAATCGTGTTTGGCTATAAAGTTTTTGATGAGCAGTTGCTGACAAAAGCGTTCCCGCTGATTGCAATTACGATTCTTGGGGTATCTTCCGTGATGGTGATCGCTCAACATATCAAAAATCGTGGTTTAGTTGAGACGTCTGAAATACGCCAAGGCATCATCTATATCCTAGGCTTTTTCATAATGTCTTTCTTGTACTTTGAAGTAGGCTTCCTCGTAACGACATTTTTATTCACTTTGCTGTTTATATACTTCTTTGCTAAGGGAGGCATATTTAAATCGTCTGCTATCGCATTTGGTTTATTAGTGTTCCTACTGGTGATGGGAAGAGTGATGAGTGTGGACTATCCAGAAGGCTTGCTTGATGGTTATGTATTAACGATTGCTAACATGATTTAACAAGTCTTTTTCTACCCCCAGACTTGTCAGTAGCCAGCCCTCTCGGGCTGGCTTTTTTTTGACTAGAAGCGGTATTCAGCTGATCCCCAATAGGTTCTGCTTGCATCAACAAAGCCATATTCGTCGAAGCTGAACGTTTCATCTGTGGCGTTATCTATACCTGCTTGCAGGATAAAGTGCTCAGATAGATGGTATTGTAAACCAAGATCAATCATTGAATATGAAGGTGCTTGCGTTTCCGTGTTGGAAGATAAGCCAGTGTCTTGAGATTCTTTCCCGCGAAATTCATAAGTCACCCAACTTTTAAGTTGATCATTTACTTGCCAATCCAAGGAAGCAGCAAATAGATGAAGGGGCATTTGCGTCAAAGGTTTCCCTTTATTATCCCCAGATAACTGTTCAGATTTTGTATAGGTGTATGTTAAACGCGCTTCTAGTGTGTTCGTTAGTCGATTTTTGGCGCTGAGTTCGAAACCCTGAGTCTTGGCTTTATCAACATTGGTGTAGTAACGTGCATCCTCATCTGAACATAAGCTACTTGGGCAGTCCGTGGTGATGATTTTATCATCAAAGCGGTTGTCAAAGAGTGTTGCGGTGGCGGTGAAATCGGCATTTTGGTATGTAACGCCTATTTCTTTACTTAAAGAAGTCTCAGCTTGTAAATCACTATTGCCGTAAATATCACCGCCACGACTTTCTTGTCCCCATTCAGGCGTCATTTGACGAAGTTCCGGCGCTCGGTAGCCGGTTGCAATGCCTGCTTTAATGACCCATTGAGGATCGAGATACCAGTTAGCAAAGACACGAGGGCTGACTTCGGCATCATAATGCTCATTCTTATCCAAGCGCGCACCCGTTGTAAGCGTTACGCTATCAGCAAGGAACCACTCATCCTCTGCATATACCGAGTATTGATCATTGCTGAGAGAGTTCAGGTCTGAGGTGTCATTCGTATCATTATCTATCAGTGATGCATGACTTGCACCTACTCCTAATGTGGTAATGTGTTCATCACTTGGTAGTACCCAACGGCTATCAAAAACGGTATTCGTAATCTCGATATCGCGCCCATTATTTCGCGTTGTTTCGTGCTGCAGGTAGGTCGTGTCTTCCACTTCTTCCCATTGGCCATGGTGAGTGATTGAGAATGATGTTTTATCATTATCGGTTTCACTGTCACTTCGAGCACTGCCAGCAGCAGAGTGACCAACACGAGAGGTCCGAGTTTGCTCACTATGCATCATCGCTAACTCAAAATCGTGATTGTTACTAAGCAAATAGTTTACCTTGGCATGGTAATTTTGCAGTGCTTTCTCTGGTGTGCCGCGAGCAACGTCGTCCTCATCTTGTTCGAGGTAACGTGCTCCAAAAGTTAAATTTAGCTTATCTTGAATAACAGGACCTGAAAGGTAGAGCTCTCCTTGTCGCGCCTTACCATATTGGCTGTCTTCAGGGATGCTCACTTGAGTGCGTAGGCTGCCTTGCCAGTTGTCGTTGACCTTTTTGGTAATAATATTCACCACACCACCCATCGCATTTGATCCATACAGGGTTGACATCGGCCCACGAATCACTTCGATTTGCTCAATGGACTGTAGAGGGGGAAGCCATTCTTGATCCAGTCCGCCACCGCCATTTGGCTGAGATTCTCGTGAGGATTGGGGACGTCCATCGACTAATAACAAAGTATACTTACTTGGCATACCGCGTATGCTGATGTCTTTGCCTGATGCTCCTCCTGTGGTGAAGACACCAGGTACATGGGCAAGAACATCAACAACGTCTTTATAAGCGCCTTGGGAGATTTGTTGGGCATCAATTACGGTGATACTGGCAGGGGCGTCGACTGTTGTTTGATCATAGCCTGAGGCTGAAACCACCATTTCCTCCATGGCGATAGTTTCTGCATGGGCAACTCCTGTTAGGCTTGTTAAAGCTAATGATATTGCAATAGAAAGAGCACTTTTTTGCTGAGTCATGTTCACACCAATAAATAGATTATGAGTTATCTTTTAGACGTTGTTGGTAATGTTCGACTTTGATTGCCTGCGCCATTGAGCAGTCTCGAAGTAGCTCAAAGGCAGACAATGCGTTGTCATCAACAAATGGATGCTTAGTACCTATTTTACGTTCAGTAAGCGCATGAATACGTTCAATGCTGTTATCACGAGTTGGGTGGTTGGATAAGAATACATCGACTCCCTTTTCTTCCCCGAGGGCTCGTAGTCGTTCAGCTGAGTTTGCATAAAGCTTGATTCTCTCAACCTGTGGCCCGAAGTTTAAGCCAGTTCCTCCCCATAACGCGCCATAATGTGTGTCGTCACCATCTCGCAGAGGCATGATCATAGATAAAGTACCAAGGGTATGACCTGGAGTGACGTAGAGCTCGAGAGTGGTATCTCCTAGTGTAATATGATCGCCATCATTGACTGTGACATCGCGGCTTGGCGCTTTACCCCATTTCGGGTTATTGATTTCTTGGACTGGCTTTTCAAGCTCACTCCAATCACGATCACTCATGACGACTTTGGGCGCAAATTTGGAAACTAAATATTCTTGACCACCATAGTGGTCACCATGGGCGTGGGTAATGACTAGGTAACGAATGTTCTCAGGATCTAGACCAAGCTCGTGCATGCCTTTTACGATGATGTTTTCCGCCTGACTATTAGAGTTCATCGCATCGATAAGAATGAGCCCTTCGGAGGTCTCAAGGATCCAACTAGCAACACTACGATTGCCGACAAAATATAAATTATCAAACACCTGTGTCGGTTTTACGTAGGAGCGAGCGGCACGGTCTATGCGTTCTTCATCAGTTAGAGTACGTTTTGAGCTTGTCTTTGAACGTGAACCTGCTTTTTTTAGTGGTTGTTCTAAGGAACAAAGGGAAGCCAACCCGGGATAGTTTATAGCTGCTTTTAACCCAGACTCAGCTAGTACTTCAGGTGTTATACTTGGCTCTTGTATTGAATTAGCAAAAGCAGTTATGCAACTAGATGTTAGGGTGGCTGCAAGTACTAGCTTACGTGGTATTTTGTGAGGGAAAGTGCTCATTAAATCTCCATGTTAGTAAGATTGGTTATTATTTCAATTCTCACATAAGCTTGGTTGAGAATGTAGGAACGATGCGTTCCTAATGCTTCATTGGAACAACAAAGGCGTAGCATATGTACGATATGAATGATTTAGTGAGCTTCGTAAAGTTAGTAGAATGCGGCTATCTTACGGAAGCGGCTAGGGCCTTGGGCGTTTCTAAATCCACGTTAAGCCGCCGTATTACCCATCTAGAAGAAACTGTAGGGCAACCTCTGCTATTGCGTCAGTCGAATAAAATGCACGTTAATGAAGCGGGTACTACGTTTTATCCGCACGCTAAAACTATTTTAGGAGCTGCTAAAAAGGCTCAAGAACAAGTGGACTATCTAAAGGAAGTAGTATCTGGCGAGCTGAATGTGGGGATTTTTTCTGGCCTTGTCCGCTCTTGGTTTCCAAAGGAATTATTGGCTTTCTCCGAGCAATATCCCGATGTGCAAATTAACTTAAAGTCAGTGACACAATTTGAGGAAACTAAAGAGTGTGATGTCACGATTTGGCTTGGTGAAACTCATGCGAGCCATTTTAAAGAAGAGATGATAGGTCGCTTAACGTGTAGCCTCTATGTCTCAAAACGGTATTTGTCTAGATACTCATTCCCTATTAGCATTGATGAATTAGAGGATTTAGACTGGGTTAATATGCATCACTTTTACCAACCTCAGGGAGACATTATATTAGCTCATGTTGATAATGGAGACCGAGTAATAAAAATTGCAAAGTCCAATGTGTGGACGGATCAAATTGCTATGCAACTAGAAAGCATCGTTCGTGCTGAAGGCGTTGGCATCTTGCCGGACTATATGGTGGAAATGCGCGAGAAGCATCATCCTGGCGAAGTAATAAAAGTATTGCCGCAATGGGAATTGCCATCACTCCCAATTTATTTACTGTACCCTTATGGTAGTCAACCTAAACGGGCACTGACTTTTCTGCATCATTTCCGCAAGGCTACTAAACAAATTCTGAAATAAACTAAACTTGTTTTAATGTTAATCCCTCATTTTAGGTAAAAAAAGCGCCCAGTAGGGCGCTTAAACATGACGTGTTACTGTCACATAAGGATTACTGAACGATCTCTGGCCCCATGATTGCGTATGGTAGCGCAGTAGATAGAGCAGGGATGTAAGTCACTAGGATCAAGAATACGAACAGTACCGCTACGAATGGCATGGCTGCTTTTACCACACGTGCCAAGCTCATACCGGTAATCCCTGAGGTTACGAATAGGTTTAGACCGATCGGCGGTGTGATCATACCAATCTCCATGTTCACAACCATGATGATACCTAGGTGGATTGGGTCAACGCCCAGTTCCATTGCAATTGGGAATACAACAGGCGCTACGATAACCAGAAGACCAGATGGCTCCATGAACTGACCACCAATCAATAGCAGGATGTTAACTGCGATTAGGAATGTGAACCAGTTGAAACCAACGCCAAGCATCCACTCAGTGATCGCTTGAGGAATACGCTCTGCTGACAAGGTGTGTGCGAACAACAACGCGTTTGCGATGATGAACATCAGCATGATGGTTGTTTTTGTACCTTCAAGCATAACTTTGCGAGACTCATCGCCAAATAGTGCTGGGAAGAAACCACGAACCATAAGAGACAGGTTGCGTCCCCAGATAGGCAGGCCAGCAGCTAGGCAACCAAATAAACCGTTTTCTAGGTGGCTGCCACGTTTTGACACGTAGAACAGTGCAACAAGTACTGCAAGCACAAGTCCAATTAGAGCACGTGTACCACCTGTGAAAGTCTCACTGCCGGCAAAAGCGAAGAAAGACATGATTTCCCAGACAAGGAAAAGTGACACGCCGTAAACTGTACCGTTGAAGCCGATACGTGCAGCAGGTGCGTCGTTTTCGTTAGTCCATGTTTGGCCCTTAAGCGGTCCCATATCACGGTAAACGAACAACGCGATAAAGATAGAGTAGACCGCGGCAACAACAGCTGCTTCGGTAGGTGTGAAAGCACCACCGTAGATACCACCCATGATGATTACGATTAGGAATAGGCCCCAACCAGCGTCTTTACCACCACGAACTAAGTTACCAAAGCCTTTCCACTCTTCCGCAGGAAGGTTTTTGATACGAGCCACAATGTAGATTGCCAACATCAACATACCGCCAGCCATCAGGCCAGGGATAACACCAGCAAGGAACATACGACCAACAGATACGTCTGTTGCTGCAGCGTAAACAACCATTACGATGGATGGTGGGATCAAGATTCCCAATGTGCCCGCGTTAGCAATGATGCCTGATGCGAACTCTTTTGAGTAACCTACTTGGCGCATACCTGCGATGGCAATAGTACCGATGGCAACTACGGTTGCTGGAGATGAACCAGACAATGCCGCGAACATCATACATGCCAAAACAGAGGCCATTGCTAGACCACCACGGAAGTGACCTACGGATGCGATGGCAAAGTTAATCAAACGTTTTGCAACACCACCGGTCGACATAAATGACGATGCCAAGATAAAGAATGGAATCGCAAGTAGAGTGTAGTGCTGCCCTGCACCGAATAACGAGATTGCTACCGATGACAATGAGTCATGGGAGAAAAATGTAATAAATAGAATGGACGATAAGCCCAAAGAAATACCAACAGGCAGCCCGATAAAGAGCAGCGTTAGTACCATACCAAATAAAATTAAAGCTTCCACGATATGCTCCTAACCGACTAGTCTTTTAATGCGCCTTTGTTCTCTTCAACAAGCTCTTGCGCTTCGTGACCACTGATCAACATGTCGCGTTTACCTGTTGCAATCGCCCAGAAGGCTTGCAGAGAACGGTACGAAAGTAATGCCAAACTAATAGGCAAGATAACCAATACTAACCAGCGGTGAACACGTGGTTTTAGATCAAACCATTCCACCATGAAAGCAGGGTAGCGAAGCTCTTCTTGGCCTAAGCCAATACGCCACATTTTGTACCAGTATTCGATGGCACCGCCACGGACATCCACCCCCAGCATCGCTAGCCAAGTCGAATCCAGTAGGATTAGGCCATATAGCATCGCGCCGGCTGCACCGATTAGAGAAAGGACTTTTGCTGCACCTTTTGGTACGGCGTTTAACAGTATATCAACCCCCAAGTGCGAACCTGTTTTGATACCGTAGCTCATACCTAACAGAATTAACCATGAGAACATGACGGTATTGAATTCTAAGGCGGCGATCCAACCTGTGTTGAAGGCGTAGCGCGCAATAACCTGGCCGAATGAAACAACCATGATTGAGGTGATTACGAGTACGAGTACATTTTCCTCGAATCGTTCCATGAATCTAGGGAAGCGTTTTTCTAGTAGCCAAAGCACTAGAATAAATATTAATAAGTAAAGATGAGGCCAGTATGCCATGGGGTACTCCTGAACGTCGAATTGCAGCCTAAAAAGGCCTTTCACACCAGTGCTCACGGGTGTGTTAACGCTTTTGTGAAAGGCTCGAAAGTGCTAGCTCCTGGACGGAGCTAGCATTGCTGCTCGGTAGTGCTTGGCTTATGCGCCAGCTGCAGCGTCGATTAGATCTTTACCGATATCGCTTTCAAACTGTTTCCAAACAGGTTTCATTGTTTCAACCCATTCAGTACGTTGTTCTGGCGTTAGGGTATTGATCGTACCGCCTGCTTTCAAAATGTTTTCGCGGTTAGCCGCTTCTTTCGCTTTTACTGATTGGTTAGCTTCTTGAGTCACTGCATCAGCAATTGCTAGGAATTGAGTACGGTCTTCATCGCTTAGGCTTGATAGGAATTCAGAAGAAGTCATGAACAAGTAAGCAAGCAACTGGTGGTTTGTTTCCGTTACGCTATCTTGTACTTCGTAGAATTTCTTAGTGTAGATGTTTGACCAAGTGTTCTCTTGACCGTCAACAACGCCTGTTTGTAGTGCGCCGTATACTTCAGAGAAAGCCATTGCTTGTGGTGATGCGCCCATAGCCGCGATCATTTGTTTAGCAACGTCAGATGTTTGTACACGGAATTTAAGGCCTTCAGCATCGCTAGGAACCATCAAAGGTTTGTTAGCAGAGAAGTACTTCATACCAGACATCCAGTAACCTAGACCAACGAAGCCTGCGTATTCGTCCATCTCAGTTAGAAGTTTTTTACCTTCTGGAGTGTTAGTGAAGCGGATTGCGTGGTCCATGTCTTTAAAGATGAAAGGAAGGTCAAAAACACCGTATTTAGATGTGTATGAGCCAAACTTAGACAGAGAAGGTGCAAGCAGCTGAACGTCACCTAGTAGAAGTGCTTCAAGCTCTTTGGAATCACCAAAAAGAGTCGAGTTAGGGAACACCTCGATACATAGCTTGCCGTCCATTTCTTTGTTTACACGGTCTGCAAAGCTATTTGCCGCAACCACTTTAGGGTGAGTTGTACCACCTGTTACGTGGCTGAATTTTACAACGCGTTCACCTGAATCACAGTTAGCTGAAGCAGTTGTTGCTGTGAAAGCAAGAGCGGCAGTAGTCAGTGCAAGGCTGATTTTTTTCATGTTTATGACTCCAAATTTGAGTATTTATTATTGTTAGCTTGGTCATGGCCAAACATGCAACGCAATTTGGTTGTTGCTACTCACACTTATTACACATTTTGTGCCAATTCTTTAAAATATTTTTAAGTCATTGAAATTATTGATTAATTTTATATTTTGTAGGTTTTGTAAGTTAGGATAGATTTGAAAGTATGAGCGGGTGTTCGCCCACGAGGGAATTGTGATGGGTGGATATTCACCCATTTTTAAGCTGGTTCAGTTGAAGCGAAATGATGTGTTTCAGTTGTTGGTAAAAAGCTTTTTTGCCTGAGAAACCGAGTTTGTGGGCGTCTCTTTCTGTCACTGTATTGATGGCGCAGCCCAGTAATAGCCTATCATCCGCTGAATTAGAGAGTAACTTTCCCTGTTGCAGTTGTTGCATCGTGAGCCGTAAGAGAGCCGGTCGAATGGCATCAAAGGGGCGATGATGTTGGCAGAAGTAGGTCAAATCTGACACATCTTTTGTACTCGTTTTAATAATGTGTGGGTTTTCCCCCATCGAAAGTGTGGAGTGAATTGATAAAATAAGCTCGGGACTTAAATCCCTGAGATTTAAACACAATGTCTCTAACCAATCTCTGTGAAAACCTTGAGACCAAGCTTTGGATAGCTCTTGTGACGTAGGGTTGAGGCCTTTAATCATCATTAATGAGTACGCGCCGCTGGCTTGATCTTTCCCTGTACCTAAACGCACGCCTATAAAATTGGCTTGGCGCCAAAAGTGGGTGACATCCACCGTGGCCGCAAAACTGGTGGATAAAAAGTCTACTTTCTGCCGCTTCGCATCGTGTTCGATCATGCTTAGTAGCTGACTACCGAGACCCTGTCGCTGAACATCTTCGGCGATGGCTATCCTACTAATGCGCCAATAGCGATATTGACCAGCTTCTTGAATGCCTTCATGGGCGAGTAGAGATTGTGGTATTAAATGCCCTCTAGGGCGGCGAGTGCCTTCCATAACAGCTTTGCTTAATTCTTCTGGTAATTCGCCTTCTGCTGTCACAAGTGCCACGCCAACTAAGCGCTTTTGTTCATAGAGGCAGTAAGTCAATACGCTTGGATCGTCAATCATCCATCTCTTATTCTCTGGGGATGTTTGATAGTGTGCACTTACTAATAAGGCAAAAGCTTGGTCAAGGAGGCTTGGGTAAGAAAGCCACTCTTTACCCTGTAGACACTTGGGCTGATCTGGGCACTGGTTGGTTACTTGGTACTCCTTAAAGAGTAGTGCATCAAGCCAGTTTTCCAGTGGGTCATTTTCCCCCCATCGTATGGCATGCTTTAAACGATGCTGCTTAAATGCAATGGACTGCATAGCGAGTTGTTGGCGAAAGCGAATACCAAACCCTTTTCCTGAACCTTCATAACCGTAATCTGTACTACTGAAGACGATGCAATTGGCCTTTTCGATCAGAGCCTCAAGTACTGGTAGTGGCAAACTTGCTGCTTCATCAACCAGTAATAGGTCGTATTGGCTTGAGTCACTCACCAGTGCGTCGGCGGCCTTAAAGGGTGCTTTAGTACCCGTCAATTCCACATAATGTTCCGCCAGTGATGCGATATTCAAAGGGCTAGAAGCGGTGCAGGCACAAGCTAGTCCTTGTTGTGAAGCCCGTTCTAACAACTCTGCTAGGGCATAAGACTTACCACGACCACGGGCAGCTATCAGAAAATGGCAGCCCGATAATGACGTAACTATTTGCTGTATAA
>Ga0066192_1000156_pt1 | contig 12074 bp, 10 predicted proteins | sample WorMetvacBELIZE1_FD_58707 | JGI IMG/M metagenome (GOLD analysis project Ga0066192, IMG submission 58707) | Marine gutless worms symbiont microbial communities from Max Planck institute for Marine Microbiology, Germany - Olavius vacuus BELIZE.1... | ecosystem: Host-associated > Annelida >... | reverse complement strand
CATACCCCACCCCATTCGGCAGCGACCCACCTTCGGTGCTCACCATGCGTCCCCCCCTCAGAATTCCAGCCAGATCTAAGCCAATGTTATTCAGTATTAACTATTACATTATATTCACGAAGACAAAATGAACGACGTTGAAAGTATAATATCACGAAGTTTACACTATCATTACAAGGTCTTTTATCGCAACACATTTCTGTCTAATCTTCCACAAAGTAAAATACACACTTCACCGACAGCTCGACTCCTTTCTGGCAAAATCTGGATCACATTTTATCACGCAAACAATCGCCGCACAGTAGCCTACATATATATATACGAAGTTTATGTGCAGAACGTAGAGCAATGAATGAAAATAAAATAAAAACGGTAATAAAAAGAAATCGACCTGACAAACAATCTACTAAATATGTAACGCTAAGCATACTTAGATGATCATTTCTGGCATCCAAATGGCTGTTTTTCCAAACAAGAAAGTGGATAAGTACAATGTTTGACCGTAAAATTTGCAAAAAAGTTGGCGAAAATGTTAAGTGAGGGATTTCTATTTCGGTTGAGTATATGACTCCCTCTTAAGTCCAACCCGGTAATCAGAAATTCACACATCGGCGTGTATATTATCCCATTTAGTTAAAATATCGTTCATCCTCAATGTTATATGTTTCCTATGCTGAAATGTCGTACTTCATTTGTCGCAAGACGAAACATACACGCATAAAAACTGAACGCATTTTCGCATACCATGACTCACAGACTAAGATGACGATGACGCGACGATGACGGAGTTACGATCGGCAATTACGAAACGCCGTCAATACAGTCACAGCGTAATCTTTACGTAGTTCGGTCGCTGAGATCAATTATTGTTGTCGCGACCGTGACCAATTAGGTTACGATGACATACGAGCAATCGGCGACTAACATCAGTATAACGTACATCGTCGGCGTACATGTATATAACTTGTAGACTACTGATTTGCATAATGATATGCATTCACAGAATGTACGCAGCAGTCGTGAGTCATGGTTTCATTGCTATATAAATCAAATGCATCGTGTGTGGTCCAGTGGTGTCAATGTCATGGCACCTGCTTGACCGAAATAGCTAATTATATTATCACCTGCTGACCGAATTAGAGGTGTGCATGAAAATGGGAATGGGAACAGCTTTTGGGTTACTAACGGGAATGGGAATTACGCGTATGTAAAAAAAGTCATGTTTTGCGTAGTGACAGATAAACAATAAACATAATTTACTGACAGTCGACTAACTGGTGAAAAATAATGATAAATTATAATAACTAAAATGATTTATAATGCTTCTGGTGTAACTTGCCAACTTGGAATTTTTGTTTTGAATGCATACACATTTTCGGCTTTCAACTATTCTAAATATAGTTATTGCTGTCAATGGAAAATTGGGAATAGCAGTGGGACGGAATGAAAGTAGAGATGTCGAGAAAAAATGGGAATGGGAATGAGGTATTGGATTGAGAATGGGAATGGGATGGGAATAGTAATGATTTTACGGGAATAGAAGGGAATGGGAACAACAAAAGTCATCCCCGCACACCTCTATTCCGAATCCTAAAGCAGGAAGAGATTTTAAGGGTTTGTCGGTCAATTAAAAGCACACAAAGAACAGATAAAAGCATATACCTGATTTGAGTTTCAGGTTTGCGCGTCGAGGATGCGGCTAAAAAATTTTCAGAGAGCAGAATTAGCACTAAAATTGCTCAGAAGTCAGAAGTACTTTTTGCCCACGCTGGGAGGAAAAATGAAATTGCTTTGGTGTTTGGGAAGTAAACCCTAACCTCCTCCCGCATACTTCGCCATTAGTCAAAGGAGCGCAGGAACAAACTTAGGATAAAACCACTGCTCTAGAATAATATACGATTCTGTATTACATGCCACGACCACGCAGAAAACTGTCTATGCATGATGTTTGAATCTGACGAAAATATTAACACGTAATTAATAAATGAAATAGCAAAATCTTATAAAACATGACTTATCCGCTTGTCGTATGTTTTAGTTCAAGCGAAAAATGAACGTCTTAGCTGACCAACTCGAGTCGGTATCCGTCTTAGCCGGGTTTAACAACAGTCACTGACCATTGAATACCTCTTATACACATATTATACCAATTACAATACAACGTATACAACAGATGTCTATTAAATATAATAATAGTTATTATTATATGATTAAAATACTCCGTACCGACTCCGCCAATTTACCCCGCTGACAAAATTACACACTAATAAGGGCCGGTTGCACTCATGATAAACGTCATTAAAATCTCTACTTAGCTAAGTATAAAATGCGTAGCCTACTTAAAATTCCACTCTAATTGTTACACAAAAATAGCACTCACAATACACTTATATATAATGACAAGAATTTTATGCATTTTAATCACCAAACATTCAGTTCGATAAATATGGTCTAAACCCTTTTGAACAACTGATACATAAATTTCATAAATATAGCAAAACTAATTAATAAATGTAATGTAATCGGGTTATTTTCATTAGTCATACTTAAGTTCTGAGTGAAATTCGTGCAACCGGCCCTAAACGATCCACCGACGGGGTTAAGCCCAACTTTAGCCCTAATCCTGTCGTCAGGTGGACGTTGTGGTTGGGTCTTGCAGCTCAAAAATATAGTTGGATGATCCACAACTGTCTTGCCATTAATGGCCCACGTACTAGATACTTCTAGCTTGTGAAATCAAAACTGTTGGCAGTCTCTTGTGACATAAGTGATTTGCTCAAACTACTTTGAGGATTTTCGTACTTAACGCTTTGTTCATAGCTCAACGTTGCCTGTGACCCCAACTCAGAATTTTCGACGAGGCGCTTCCTTACCCCGTCGGTGGTCGAACGACGCATTCAGTTTGTAGCGCGAATAAAAATAAATACAGGGCGAAAGAATAACGAGCGAACGAAAGTAGATGAAAGAAAGATAAGTCAGATAAACGTAGCATGCAGTTGCGCGGTACGTTCACGGTTCAGTGACCTGATCACGCAATGAAACTTGTTCACACACACTCTCTCCAGTTCACATGATGTATAACATCCTCGCAAGTACATTGTCGGCTTTGCAGAGGAGACGTACGCGTGGGTAGATGCGGGTTCGTCCTCGGATGACCCAGTGCGAGCGCGGATCCCGACATGCAACAATGGGCGACCACAGACTCGTCATTATTATGTACATTTACTCTGTGGATATTTTTTTCAGCATGTCAGAGGGAAGATCTTCTCAGGGGATGAAAAGCGTAAAGGGAGTCTTAACTCGCTTGTGATGCTGCTGCACGCTAAGGATGTAGCCAGCGCCGTTTCGTTCAGTCACATACTCGGCGTCTATACTGCAACTCGGCGACATTTGAATGATTCATCATTCATTCAAAATTCTTACATTTATGCATACTTTTTCATTTTTTGGATGGAAATAGGCAAAATCACGATTTCAACAAAAACTTACATATTTTCGGCAGCAAACTTTAGCTTTGCTCATGGATTCCCATCTAGAGACTGGGACACAGTGAAGCTATCGTCAGTAATTTGGCTGACAGAAATTCGGGCGTAGAGGGACCTAACTTTGCAGTAAACTGTCAGTGCGGGCTGTGCAGCATTTTTATGTACATTTTGTAAAATTCCCGTGCAACCGGTGTCACTTCAATCTGAACTTGCATTGTAGTAGTAGTTGTCGTTGACTCCCCTTTCCGAGATCCGCCCCTGTGAGATGGGCGATTTTCTCCCCCGTCAAGGCCGCCGCTGGTTGGAACGACGCCATGTTGGGTGGTCTATGACAGGAGGTTTTCGCAGTACTGAACAACGATGGGACGCCGGTGACAGCATCCGTGGTAGATGCGCGGCTCGTTCGCCAGACGACCACAGAAGAAACAGTCGGCGAAGATCCGGTCGTCGTCCCTGCAGCGTCCCATGCGCCTCACGTGGTAGCTGTAGGTTGCCGGGTACGCCGCCAGGTGTCTCGTCCTGCGCCGACGCGTCGGCGCCGATGACGTCATTTCCGGTGACGTCAGCAACAATATGGCGGTCGTCAGAGCCAGCGCGATGCTCAGTCGCTGCACAAAGCGGTTCGCCGTCGTCATCTGTAACCAACAAACAAACACCATTTCCGTTACGTTAACTCTATCTCGAACAGCTAAGTAAAATCCTTCCCGAGCCACATGCCTGGATGTTTTCATACGACGTAACATCCGTTAAGCCTACTGTGCCTCAGATTTTGATTTTGCCCGCATAATAAACCTAGCAGTCGAAAAGCTCTTCATAATTAGTCTTATCAAATCCAAACTACGTTCTATCCTCGCTGGACCGTGGTAAAACTGATTAACACTATTACTTTAGCCCACGTCGCCAAAGCAGACAGCTTATCCGTAGAGTATAACATACTTTTCAGTAATAATTTTATAATGTGAGTGTTAATATTAAGGCTCTTATTGCTCTTTGTGCGAAGGTAGGGCAAATGACCCCCGGACAAGTGCCCCAGACAGGTGCCCCCGGCGTAAGTTGCGTTTTGTTTACTTCCCTGTTTTCGATTGCACCCATTGTGCCTGTCAATGTAGGGATGGCCATGGGCTAAGTTGACATGGGTGGACAGTTACACACCGAGGTGGACTTTCCGCCTGCAGACGGTTACCCATCCCAGTACTAACCGGGCTCGACGTAGAGCAACGAGTTACCACGAAGCCAAACCGCCGCATGGTTTATAGCTGGAATGATAACGGAATACGAGGAACTAAAACGCGCGAACGGGATTGGTCGGAATACGCAATGATCACACCAATTTTATAACGAAACTTAAGTGAGAAAACTGCAATTGCGATATGCATGCAACACGTTGCCAGTTGCGAAGTATTTGTTTTTTTTTGTTGATTTGTAATTAATTTGAGCGTTCAATTTCTGATGCTACAAGACGAATAAAGATTTATGAAACACTGCCATATCTTTTAATCGGAACATTTACGATTAAACACAAAAATCCACAGCAATGTCTTTAACGCCAGGGAAGCTAATGCTGGCGTGGTATGGACTTCGCAGAAAGGGGGTCTTCGGCGCTTCGCCCTAGAACCCCTATCAGCTTCCTGCCCCCTGGGGACTCTGCCCCATACACCCGTCATTCCCCAGTTCCCACCTACAACTTTTGTATCCGCCCCTGACTGGTGCAAAACAAATGCAATACTGAATCAAAACCCACACCCTTCAATTGTAGTAGGCTCCTAATGGTATTTTTCAGGGACAGTTGCTCCCCTTACGTACCCCTGCCCGTGGGCGCCAATGCACGTATATCCATTTAGTAGGGCTGCTACTGATTAAAATAATTAATCCATTAATCGAAACAGTTTAATCGTGCCACTGTTTAATCGTAAATTAATCGAATCGACTAATTTTCGATTACTGTAAACGCAATTCTCACACTGTATAGCTATGTAACATCACTTGCAAAGTTATCAAACCACTACCGTATAGTAAACAATACACAGTACAAGTTATATCATTATCATCAAGTGGAATTAATTAAAAATTATAAAAAATAATTAAGAATTAAAATTAAAAAGTAATAATATGTGATGAATTGTGTTGTATGTTGTGATCGTTTTTATCCATCAATTTACTAGAAAATCCACTATGATTGTATTAAGCCAGTGCACAGTTCAGCATTTAAAAAATTGACCGCTTAATTTTTAACGATGTAATTAATTAATTTAATGATTAATCAATTAATTAATCGTAATATTCCGCCGCCCTACTATTAATTTTTAGCCTATTTTTAAGCAAAACGTAAGAATGTATGCGGCTGCACCACACACGGAACCAGGCACTATATCGAATCATACAGCCTAGGTTCTAAGAAATTAAAAAAAGTCTGTTTATAGAGACGTTATAAAGTGCACAGCATATGATGCGGCATGTGTAAACAAAACGTCACAGCGCAGACGGTGTCATTACCAAGGTGTCCACGTGCCACATACCGGCCCCGATAGTATATACTGCAGACGGGGGAGGGGCGAGGCGCCGCAGGACTATGCACCATAAAAGGTATTTTGTAGTCAGCTGTGCAGCACGCAGCATGCATGCGGTCAACTGACGCTGAGTGGCCTAATGGTATTGCAGTTATCTCTGCCGCCGTGCCTACACGGTGACACGAAAACAACTCAATAAATCATCAATCATTTTCCGCGCCGTCTACGACACAATTATCACAAATTCAACGATGACACAACGACAATACGCGGCCGTGGTTGGGGGTCGAAAATTCGGCTCAGATCTGCTATTCCGAATTATTCAGAGCATTGCATTTGTGCGATGCAAGTTTTTCTACGCCCACTTCTGTATGTAAAGTTCGTTGACCCCTGCATGCCGGAGACGAGAATCAGACAGCGCTACCCCACTTCTTAATCTGAAAGCAATCGATGTAGGCCTACGATACCTGTGATACTATACAGAAACCGAAAGGGCTACTTTAGGCCTGTAAATGTGCATTATATATAAAAATGTCAGCACTAAAATTAAAAAGAAACAAAATAAAATAACTACGGTCTTCTACGGCAAACCGTCTGCCTGTCTGCCTTCGCCGCGGAAAGGTCGTCTGTGGCCACGACGTTTCAAAGCATGATCTACAACATCCTTAAAGTGTTTTTACCACATTTGGTCTTGACATGACCTTTACGTTGGACCATATTTGACCTCAAAAATTAATCTTTGTCAAAAACTGCACACGAGTTGTAAATATGGTGAAATTCCCACGAGCGATTTTTAAGATATCGTGCTGACAAACTTTTCGTTTACGATCGCCGACATACAGACAGCCCGAATACAGAAAGCCTTCGGCGGGTAAACGCCGGCGAAGGCGTAATAAAAATTATCCAGGCGCGCCCTCCCTGCAACCGACAATCTGATACTCCTGGCTGTGCCACTGCGAAATTGCCGACGTGTGAAAACGCACGTACGTTCGCCCGATGAACTTCGTGCGCAAGTGCGACGCTAGCAAAATAATCATCTGACCCACCCAGCACCGGCGTGCGATGTTAGTTACGTGACTGCTGAAGCAAGACTGTGACGTAGTGGCCGATTCATCTGTTTACAACTGGACAGAACAGCACTCTGGCACGCCTTAATGTGCTTATCGTTTTATTCTTATTATCTGGGGAGTTCTCACAAACAGGCAGCACCGCTTTCACACTTATTTCGTCGCGTAAATTGCCAGATGGCGGTCCTGGTCTTTAAGTCAAGTCAAGTCAAGTACAATAATGTACAGCAAAGGGCCTGAAGGCCTCTAATATGCTGCATACATTATTTAATTATTTGTGATAAAGGTCCATAGGCCACTTACACAATCACATGAGCAGTATAACAATGACTACAAAAATGTACAGGCTAAAGATGAACAAGTCTACAATGCAAATTATAAAACCACACAGGATATTAGTATCGTGCAAATAAATTCGCATTAGCATTATTGATAGTTCTCTTGAAGGATGATAAAATAGTGGTATACACAATTACACATAAAGCATAATGACAATTACTAATCGTATTTACGCATTTTAGTCTTGCTTCTAGCACTAATAATGAAATAAAGGAGATAATAAGTTAATTCGTCGTAGTATCTCAGGTAAACACCACTCTGTGCACTGCTCTGAATCCCATAGTTGCAATTGTCTAGTCTTAGTTTCTCCACGTGCCGTTTTGAAAACTTTCCTAGGCTACGCCCATAAAAGTGCCCGTTAGCCCGATACAGCCAAACAATAACAGGTGCGCGTAGGTCATAAGAGCGGGTCACCGCCGGCCGTCACCTAGACGTGCACGGCGGGTGGCATTGACCGGAGACCCGGCCAGTGTAGCCGGCCGGCCGAGTTTGCACATTGTTTTCACTGACGGCTGTCTGTCTGTCTGTCTATCTGTCTTCAGTCGTGCACCGGGCTTGAAGATTAGTCTACTTCTGTCGGAGATCAGTCATCGCCGGGAAAATTTCTGTGGGGCATTACGGTTGCGAAGGCTTGCGCCGCAGCAAGACGTTCAGAACATCAGACTGTTTTTCTTTGAACTTCGTCGTGGTCGAAAACTACGAAAAACGCATAACGTGTTCAAGAATTTCTCATCAGTATTTTTTTCAGTTTTTTTTGCACGATGAGACACATAGGGCCAGACGCTGTTACAATAATACCTGCTTCGCCAGAGATAATGTATGTTTATGTTTTGTGCGGAGAGTTCAGTTTAATATGTCTTAGATTAGTATTATTTTATGCGTTCATTGTTCTATGCGCTGCACACTGTGCGAATTTAACAAATAAATAAATTATAATAATAATACCAATTACAATACTAATGAGCGCGTTCTTCGCCACTGAGGCAGGCCGAGACAGTATACTGACAGATATATACACACATCTTTATTCACCGAAAATCGGTAGTATATACAGACATACGAGCTAAAAGTTAAAATTTAAACATCCAGTACATATTCGGAACCTTTTAGCCTACACAGCAAATTATTGATAGCTGCATGCAGTGGGATAAAAAAAAGTCTCTGTACACAAACATCACTGCTAAAAATCATAGTGCCACCACAGACTTGCGCAACGGACATCAACAAAAAAAATGATCACGGTGGCGGTCTGGCGTAGTGGTAGCGCGTTGGTCTCGATCAACGAAGTTAACCTACGTCGAGGCCGGTTAGTACTGGGATGGGCGATTGCGTCCGGGTTCAATTCCCAGTACGCGGGATCAATCTCGGTATGTAACCAGCCACCCGCGTCAACTCGGCCTGGTCATCCGTTCGTTGGTAAGCGCAATGAGTACCATGGCGACGACGCTTTGCGGCTGAGGAGTAAAGGCAGGTATGGTTCGTGTGTGGGTGGCAGAAGCGTGATTCCCTTGTTACACACGGGCCATATCTGGGCGCTTTCGAGATGTAGCATGATAAGGCGCTATAAAAATTCACGCTACTTAACGTCAAATAGAAACTACAGGATGGACAGAGAGAGCAGTGGCGTCACTAGAGTTGGTGTTACCCGGGGCGGCAACTGATGGTGTTACCCCTATTTTCTGCAAAGTGATGACCTTTTTATCTCTGTGACCTCGTTTGTCCATTGTTCTTTCTAAATTCAGCCACACTTTTTTTCATTCGGGTGTCACCCCCCTGGAGGGTATCACCCTGGCGGTCCGCTCTCCCCAATCTTCCCCCTAACGACGCCACTGGGAGGTGGGAGCCAGCTACCATTTTCATCCTATCAAAGGATGAACAAAAACACCGTCAGGTTCTGTAGAAGCGCACAACTTGAGAATCGAAGACGGCCACCGACCGCGACCGGTCGAGGTCAGTGGACCTCCCACCCCGGACACACGGCGCAGACACGTGGGGGCGGGAGCGGCCGATCTTCGGCGTAATACAGACGAACTATATGCCGCCGAGCAATATTTCATTCATCAGCGCCCGCGTGCGCGCACCTGTCGTACTAATGCACGTGAATCTCATCGCGCCTAGCCCATATGATGCGTCACAATGACTTGCAAAATATCTCTGGTAGTAAAACTTCGGAGCTACGTGACTCTGGCCGCGTGTCCATCTCGTGATCAGCATTTCACAGGTCGTGTGATTAAGAGCTCTGCGACCTCGGCGTGCCCTTTCAGTGGCCGCTCGCAGGTGAGGGAGCAATAATCTGGCTTCAGCGTCCAACAACAAACACCTTTTATAGTAACAGACGTCAGTCGACAATGGCGTCTGTCGGCCTGAAACGGTAACTCGTCCCTCCTTTTGATTTCAAAGATCACCTTGCACTTGATCGACACTGTACATGTCCAGGATACCTATCCGGGATACGGAGATTTCTCCTGGACGTTTCCGCATCGGACATCCCTTCCCCGGACTATTTAAAACTTTAAAAAATATTTGCTCAATATATAAATTTAACGGTAGGTTAGGCATAGGGTTAATAAGATTTCTCGAGACGTGACCGGCGGGTAATGTCCGGGTGGATAGGCCTAAGCCAATTGACGCAGCGACGTTCGGGAAGTCCCGAAAGTTGTCAAAACCGAACCTGTTCTATTCTACATGCAACTACACGCAATGTCGTTATACTAGTGACTGAGAGTGTGTATGTCTCTGCTGGCTTTCTCCTCCTGCAATAACACCTGAAGGTCAACCAATGTCACTGCAGAGTGCTGCGCAATTAGCCGTCCCTCTTATTTTCACCGTTTTCGAAACACCACAGTGTATTAATTTTTCAATAGATATAGGCCTAATATTTCATCCTTTGTACAGCACGTGCGGCAATTAAAAATCTACAATTAACGGCGAAGTTATAGCTGCTAGTCGCCAACAGAAGAAGGTTCTACTCTGTCGTGAAACCCGGAACGAACAAGAGCGTCTCATGTATCTTTTTGGTGTTGCGTTATGCGAAAAGCGAAACAGACGGCTCGACTCTCAAACAAATCAGTGTGCATACCTCGTAATTTACTTTATCTCGAGTCAGCGCGACAATTTCGCTTAAGAACTCGGCGATCTTCAAACGAGAAAAAGTCGTTAATTGTCTTGTATGTACAGAGTCTTCTTAAACAGCCAGTCCTCCTCTCGCTGTCTTCGTCTGTGATCGATTCGAAATAAACGAAGCTAGTGATGAAATAATGTTTTCAAATGCTGCAAAGAATATCAGCCGACGATTTCACTCTTCGATTAAAGAGCACCTACGGAACTTCACCGGTATTTCGTGGTATTGGTCGCGCGTCGCGCTATATATAGCGGAACTAGAGATTCACGAATTGTTTAATTCACTATTCGTTTAAACGAAACTGCTAAACGTTCAGTAGACGTTTAGTCGAAAATGTATACCACTCTATTCTTATGCTAAACGAATCCCGTCCAAACTTCTCAGTTCCAGACTATGTCATCTGCAAATTTAGTCTGTTTTTGTTAACGTAGGCTATCACAAGTAGCCTACGCCTAGGTCTATAGCTTAATATCTGAACTACGGTCTCGACCATCGTTGACTGGTCCGCTTTATACTTCACAGTTTCCTTAAGCTTATGTAAGTTTAAGCAAGTAAGATAATAAGACTAGTAGGTCTGGTTGTGACAAGTCAGATAAGTAGGGCTATTAACTGTGACCTACTTCATAGACATGCACACGGTATTTGCATAGGCGTAGCCAGGATTTTCTCTGGGGTCACTTTTTCCTAAAAAAAGTTGATGACATTTTTTTAGTCGTGGTCCTCAATACATAGGCTAAAACTGCTAAATTAACCACTCCCACCTTAACTCTCCCCGCTCAGCAAAAATTTTCTTAAAAATTGACTTCTTGCTCTGCCTGGGGCTGGAGGTGCACGTAAAACTTACCCCTATAAATTACGCCAAAAATTTTCTCGCCCTGGGGGTGCACGGGCACCCAGACCCAGTGCACCCTCTTGCTACGCCCTCGGGCGGTAGGCCTATGCCAGATATTTTGCTTGCATTTTACAATTTTCACTTCAACAAAATATAAAAAACAGTATAATGCGTTCGAAATAAAATAATCATCGTCTAGTTGCCGTTTAGTTTAACAAACGTTTAAACGCTAGTTAGCGTTTAAAGTAAAACGATTAACTGTTTAAAAGCGTGCATCACTAAACCGAACGTGGGCGGCGAGACTGGGTCACGAGACACGTGGCGCCCTCTTGTGAATTGCTCTGTGATGAAGCTGTCAATCAGACTTCTGATAGCCGTCAATCACAGTCCTTATTAGAGATAGGTTGATGTTAGATTTTCACAATCGAAACGATACCGATGAGATACTTTGATAGTCTGACCGAACAACAAGCCGTCACGCAGTTCATCAGTGGGGCAGCAGAACACAAAACATTAGGCCAACGTCCCCAATGGCGTCACTAGGGGGGGGGGAGGCGGACCGCCCCGGGTAACACCCTCCAGGGGGTACGTGACACCCGAGTAAAATAAAAAAGTGACAGTGGTGAGCAAAAAAGATCGTCAGTTTTTTAAAGAAACAAGATCACGTTCAAGCGAACTTGGAGTCTGTCCAATGCCGTGTGTTTCAAATATGTAAAGTATTTG
>Ga0066192_1000155_pt1 | contig 12083 bp, 11 predicted proteins | sample WorMetvacBELIZE1_FD_58707 | JGI IMG/M metagenome (GOLD analysis project Ga0066192, IMG submission 58707) | Marine gutless worms symbiont microbial communities from Max Planck institute for Marine Microbiology, Germany - Olavius vacuus BELIZE.1... | ecosystem: Host-associated > Annelida >... | reverse complement strand
CGGAGCCTAAATAAATAACTTAAATAAGACAGCAAAATAAGTTTTTGTATTAATTGGTATTGGCCGATTATTAGGCGCTGATTATTGGTCCACCGATAATTGGCCAGTGCCTTATCGGTGCATCTCCACATGTATTGAACAAAGTAGTAACATGTGTATGTCAATTGATGTGATCTGCAGATGATTACGCCGGCTTTGGCAACGGTTTTCATGCCACTGGTGGTTGTGGTACTAAACGTGCTCATATGCGCCAGTGTCTGCGGCTAATGCGTAGCATTGCGTCAACCTACGATGATGCTGTTATTACTGATCTCACCGAGCAAGGAGCAATCAACCAGCTTGCATGTCAGTTTGTGTTGCTGCTGCTCTGTTGTCGTTTTTAGCATTTTACAATTTCGACACTAAATTAATTACTAATTGATTACATGTATAAATTTCTCTGATCGTGAAAAACATAAGAAGAAGATTAGCTGCACGAGTGGGATGTCTTTACTTTTCTTAGCTAAACAGGTATATTGTATTAAGTGCTCTAACATTTGAGAATCACCTGTAGTGATGTCAGTAAAAATGATTATATTATAACAAATTAAGTAGCAGCTGAAGCTTACATTTGACAGATTGAGAATTTTTAATTCCCAACATTGTTGCTTGTGACTTATTCGTCTTATGCCTTGTTTCTCCAAGTAGAGCATAAGCAATGGATCACTTGTCTCAGTGCATCCAGTTCTCATTTCTCATTTCATTTCCCTCCAGCTGTATCTGAAACCTGCTGCCCACATTTCTTTTCCGACTCTCTTATCTAAGTGTTCTTTGTACATCATCTTCTTTTTTTGCCTTGCAGTGTCAGTCAGTTGTTGTTTATATGTGGCATGTCATTGCTGTAGTGTAATGTCGGGTGCACGTTGTTGTTCCATTGGTCTTCTGCTGCAGGTGTCCTGGAGCAGTTCCAGAATGGTCATCTGAGGAGGAAAGATTACAGAATGGATGATGCTATCGATATAGAAATGCAGTGTGATGTTCTCGTCATTCTGTCCATCATCTGCCAGTTTGACGTTCACAGAAAGGTATGAATTGAAGACATAATTGATTTGTGAAACTTAACAGTTAGTGACGTGTCATTGGGAATCAAGTATGACAAATGTGAACTCTGCTGTCACGTTACTGTTCTACAGATATTCTGTTTGGACAGTTTATTCTTAATCTTTATATTATTTTTCCAAAATCAACGTTAATCACAGTAAACTTTTTTAAATTTAAATAAATGAAATAAATAAATAAATGTAATCATAATTTTGATTAATAATATTTTCATATTGATGTTCGAATCATTGGGGGTTGTGGATATCTTGGGACCGCCAATCGAAAGTCAAGATTTTTTTCATGCATATACAAAAATAACTGTGGAATATGTAAATTACTATGTCTCCAATTTTAGAATTCGGCTAACAATGACCCAGTAAAAGTTTCTCGCTGCGCCTGTATTGAAATAGCTGTAATCGAAACTCATTTACTTTGTAGTACGGTACAGGTACGTTCTACAGGCCACAGTGAATCGGAGAAAAAAAAAATAGACATTGCTTCCAGTCTTTCAGTCACAGGAGACTGTTTGTTCATTATTTAGGATTTGTTTGGAAGTAAAGGTGCCGACATTCTAACAGCATATTTACGGATGGACTTGAGGCTGTTGACGTCAGGACTGAATCATCACCGTCTGCTGCTGTGTGCCATTCAGTGTGCCTGGTACGTATTCTTCTGTGCTCGGCTTGTTTTACGTATCATTTTGAGAGAAAAGTTTTGGTGCTGGTAACTTACTGCATGACATCATATTATGCTGTGTGAAAATGCCAACATTGTCTTTGAGACACTCTGGCAAACTCCTTCTTCCTGTCCAATATCTTCCACCCTTGACTTTTACCTCCAAAGCATCGTCAGTCCCTTTCCACTCAACTTAAGTTGCTGTTTAAATACTGCAGTGTCTCAAAAAAACTTGGACCAAAAGACTGCTTGCAAGTCAGCCACTTACCATGGTACCTACTTCACTGCAAACTTTATGACTTTTGAGGTACTTAGTGAATAGATAAGCGTCATCTTACATATGGGCACATCCAAGCCCTGAAATTGGACATTAAAAGGCATTTGTTTTGTGTGAAATTTGTAGCTTGAAAATGTTGTTTCAGGTGCACCGTTATTGGATCGTATGTTATGGAAGATCAGTTTCTTGAAAAAGAAGGTGTCTTTCTGCTATTAGATTTGCTTGAAGTAAGTACTGTTTGTGCTTTCTTGTGTCTAATTAAGACAGTTTTGTACTCAATAATTAGGTATTACCAATTATTTATATAAAATTTATATGTGCAATGCAGGTAAGATAGGCTGAGATACAATATGCAGTTTTATTGTGCTCTTGAAAAGTGGTGGGTAGACAGCTAAGTCTGCTACTAATTTGTTTGGAGTAGAAGTTAGTTTACAAACCTATTTTTAATGGTTGCAGCAATGTTGGTTGGTAAACAGCTGTTTACTGTTTTGCAGTCATGTCCACATGGCATGCACAACCAGCTGCTGGGATGCCTGCTTGACTTGATGGAGAATCAGAAAACGATGTCGCACGTCAGTGTCTGGCGCGGCAAAGACAACATAATGGCTCCACATTTGCTGTGTGAACTGTGGCGCGATGAGGAGAATCGACTCGGAGTGCTGCGCGATGCCACCGGCTCTGTAGCAGGTACTCATCTGGCGTATTAGAATCCTGTAATTTAGCTGATTTTGTCGTCGTATTTTTAAAATCTAATTTGCTTGTAATTACCTTTAAAATAACAGCACGTAATTAGAATGTGCTTGCTGTTGCATTGCTGTCAGCATATTTAAGACTAGTAACATGCATGTAAAGTTAACATTCAGAAGCCACAGCCGAATTATTTTTTCCAGTCATGCTACTAGTGCAAACGGCAACAAACAAACTCACTTTACAGCCGTTGTCACCATTGTCAGTTTGATCACTATTTGCTTATTCTTAGATGCTGCTGATTAGCTGATATAGTGGTAATATTATATCTAACAGTTTGATTAAATTGTGTCTGTAATTCTATCGTGCTTAAACTAAACCACTTGTATTCATTTTTTTTCTGTCGTTGCTGCTGCTGTTGTTTAGTTGTGAGTGTATTAGCCGAATCTTCTCTGCATCTTAATGCCAGATTCTCAGAAGCCGTTGATTGGACAAGTACAAGATGCGCAGGCTGCAGTGTCACTGCCAGCAAGTTGTCCGAGTCCTGCTATTGTCGATGTCTCAGAGAATACCCGCTCCAAGCTTTATGCCATCTTCAGCAAAATGGGCAAGTGCAGTTGTATATGTGATTAATTCATTCAAGTTGAGCAGCGGCATAATACATAATGTACTGAAGTTGTGTTAGTGTCACTGAATCGTTGCAGTGTGCTTATTTGTTTGTTACTCTGTGATCCAGTCTTTAGTGACTTCAGTGTTTTGAAGCTTTGACATTATTGCTTGGGTATTGGAGTGTGAAAGTGCTCCAGTGATCTCTGAATGTAGAATTCCTGAATACCCTTAGAGACCACTGGCTAACCCAGCTGAAAACTGAAAAATGGCCTATAAAATTCTTCTGCAAATATGTTTTTTGTTTCTTTAAAGCAACATATTTATGACACTTTACATTGTTTATAAATTCTCATTCTATTACTTACAGCGATGATCATGATTGGTTGATAGGTTTTGATGATTTGCCTGGGCTCATGACCGAGGACCATGTTACGTTGACGATCATCGAACATTATCTCGACTTGAAGGTCAGTTGCTTGTGGTGTCAATTCACAGCTTTCGATAATCTGTAGTGGTAGCACAATTATTCTGTAAAACTCTTTTCAATTTTTAGAGTATTTATCAGTACTTCCTGTGCTTTATAAAGCAGTGTTATGATTGATACGCTGGACTTTGACAGTTGGGTTGTTTAATCTGATGCAGTGAAATGGACATGGGCAGAGTCTTCTGGCTGTACTTAATGTAACAATCCGTCCATGAAAACCCAGTCTATCAACTTAGCATCTACCCACAACCGTTGCTACATTGCTTTGGCCATTGCCACACTGTGTTGTAAGAGGCTTTGGGTTTCTCTGAAATAAGGGTACTTGCCACTGTATCTTACTGCAAACTCTGGACACAGCTTTCATTAAACCATAGTTGAAGCATCGAAGTTACTGACGACACAGAGTGCCAGACTTTGTTTACAGCACTTTGCATTATTTATAGCTGACCTCCAGCATGTCCGTTTCACTAAACATGTTTGGTAGCATTATGTTGACGTGCAGGCGGGAGAAGTATGGACGGAAGTGATGTTTGAGCTGCAAGTCGAGAATGTTCGTCCCGTGACTCCAGACCGTGAAGCTCTTGAAGCAATCTCGACGGCAATTAACATGCGTGCTGAGCAAGTCAAGCAGGTGCAACAGGAGCTGCTGGACGCTCAGAAACAACAGGATTTAATGGAGGAGCAAGAATTCTATGCACAGGTTAGCCAATTCACGTTTTCGTTTGTGCTCAAACCGGCTTGTCTTCAATCCTAGACATCACCAGCCATCTCAATCTTCGGGCACATCGCCAGACTGCAGGACAGCATCTCGGCCCACAAGGCATTAGCTGTTGATGTCAGCTCGTCTCTTGGTCGACCACCAGACTCCTCTTGGAGACGCAGACCTGGATGGCCACGTGGCAGGTGACTTGACCAGATCCGGAGTGACACCGGCCAGACTCTTGCCGATCACTGAAGACAGGCACAAAGGCGAGGCTATCGACGTAGAGAAGGGACGCTACGGCCCACAATGGCTACGCGACGATGATGATGATGATTTGTGCACAGTATAGTTATATGCAATGACAGTTCTATGGGGGAGGGGAGTGGCTAGATGCAGCTTGGGCCACTGTTAGTGGCACTATAATCCTCAACAAAATGAAGCCTTTTATGAGTGATAAATGTTAACTTCAAATTAACTCCTTCATAGCCTCTCCAGTTACCCCACCTCCAGTTGTCATGTGTTGAAACAACTACTGGTTAGACTACAAATATATAACAACAATAAAGAGCAGATCAGTTGGTTTTGATTTAACACTGATGGCAATGTATGTGATGTATCAAATCTGCAATTATATGTACAGTTGACACAAATTATGTATTTTCTTGTGACCACTTGTATGTCACTTATCTGACACTTACGTGGGTTCGGAGCATTTTCTGCATTCTGGACACCTCAGGTGGCATCTGTTGGCATTTCAGGTAAAGTTTAGCACTTTAAAATATCACCTCAAGGCCATTTTACCACACAGAAAACAGAACAGAAATGTCATTGAAATGATTGAAGATGATTTTTTTGGTATTACAGAAGTGAAAGGATGTGACTGTCATTTCTCAAAGTGGGGAATGTACCTCCCTCAATTCCTCAGAATTTGCATCAGTGGACACTTAGCATTACAGCAGTTGTGTTGTATTGTCCTTAGATACGCGAAAACCATCGACAGAAGGAGAAAGAAATGAAGAATTTTGCTGAGCTTGTTTCACGAACATCGAAACATAGCACACTGAAGGTTAGCTTTCACTAGACATGTCAGTTTTGATTTTCAGTCATTGTGACATATGCATTTTGTGTAGTAATAGATAAATCACATTAAATGTACAAATTTGATGGGAACGTCAAAACTGTAACAATGTATTTAACAGGCTGCAAAGTCAAGACAGACGATGTCCATCGATGCATCACGGATTCACGACCACAACAAAGCCAAGTAAGTTGTTTCTGTTACCTTTAACAGTTTCCATCTGCAGTGCAGCTATTTTGCTTGCAATTAACACGTCTTATACAAGTTATTTAGCACTCACACTTGGTAGCATTTGGGTTGGTTTTTGTAGGCACTGATGGCAAACATATTCATGTTTCACTAAAAGTAATGTGCCATAACTGCGAGTGATGTTGTTTGTGCATTGTAGAGCCATGTTCCACAGTACTGAAGTGCCTAATTTAAATATCACGGTAAGTTGTCAGCAGTATTCTTATGCCTCTGCAACCATTAGAACAGTGCCAGGGGCATTCCATTTTTGGGCTGTCCAGAATGCATGTGTGTTTCGTGATCATATACTAAGACTGTTAACCGTATATCTTATTAACCGTTTGTGGGAATTTCACCTAATTTACAACTTTGGTGCAGTTGGCAACAGAGATGAACTGATTAGATATTGAAGTCAAAAGGAAAGGTGACAGCAAGACCACGTGCTCATATAAGCACTTTGGGAGGCATTTTTACCACCTTCAAAGCGACACACTAATATTTTCAGTAGCAGATATCTGTATGTCTGTATGTACCCCTGTATGTCTCTATATATTCTAACATTGAAAAGCCTTGATGTAGAAAGTTCATTTTCTGTCTGTGGGTACATCTTTAGGGGATACGTGATAAATAATAAACAGCCATTTCAGAGCCGCAATAATTAATGAAAATCGTCACAAAGGTGGCTGTAGCGACAATCCCAGCTAAGCAGACAACAGAGATGTCTTCAGATGTTTTTGGAAGCAGTCCAGAAACAGATGGCAGACAGAGATGCACTGATAGAGTGTTCCAAGACCAGAGGAACAGAAAGCCTGTGAGCCGAGTCAAATTCGCATATGAAGGTCGTTGGATCAAGGTCAAGGACACAAAAGCACCAAATTTCCTTTTCCCACTATGTAAAACTTTGGCGGGCAATAAGTCTGGTTCTGTAGAAGATAGAGCTGTGAAGTTTGCTTGCAGCATGGGTTTTTGTCTATGATGGATTGAATGGTGTTACCGCCATCTTTGTCATGTGACCAGAAGTGTCCATGCCTAACTAAATAAATTCACTGATGGTCTGCCTTAGATTGGAGGGTAATCTTGTCTCACCTATCTCTGGTATATGTGGATGTATTTTAACAAAACTTATCACATTTACTCATTACCACGTCCACATGACACAGTTTCAAGGTCGTGGTTTTGGAGGAGAAGGGCGCACGCAGCCATTACGCCTGGAACTTACTTCCTGAAAATGTGCGGAACTCAACAGCTATAGCCATCTTCAAGCGCTCTCTAAAGACATTTTTATTTGAGCAGAGTACATTCAGCACATTAGAGATGATTTTTCATATACAAGTGTATTTTCTGATTGTAATTCAAATTAGAAATGGCATTTTCCAAATTGCACTTTTCTGGTGGAGGCATACTGATCAATGGTTTGCCATCAGTGGCAATCTAGTTTCATAGTGGACATGTTGTTGATGATCATGATGATGGTTATTGGGTGTTGTAACATTACAAGATTCACTACAAGGATACTGTGATATTATTGTCTGATATTAGTAATTGGTAGTCTGGTGCTAACAACATGACAGCAACGAAGTGCTCTACATCAGCTATATCAAAATGAATAAGATTGCAGATCAAAATACATCGTTTGGGACCGGTATGTTGCAACATTTGAATAACGTTGCTAGCACGATCAGTGAACAGTGAAAACGTGGACACTGAAAAAGTATTTGTGTCACGTTATTTGGCACAACCTCAATATGTCTTGCCTGTGCTGTTTCAGGCATTCTGTCAACGTTACATAGAAATTGAGAACACTTTGGAACACTATGATCCATGTACTGGCACTTCTAAACGTCCTGGTAATGCCGTCTAAGGTAGGTATGGCATGTTGCTTATTTACAAATTTACTTTCCCCCTTCTTTCTTCTTATTCAGTATTGTAGCAATGCAAAGCATGCTCTGACTACATTGACACTTCAGTAATGTTCTCAAAAACCTTCCGATCTTGCTCAGTTTGTTTCTACTGCACTAGATTTTGTCTCTTTACCATGAATGAAAGTGTACATTATGTGATTGGTGTCTGGGTGTTACGCATTAGTGGTAAAATCTACTGTTTGAGTTGATCACGGTAAGAGTTAACTATTCTCTGATCAATAGTTTAGTTACCTGTGACCTTTGCCTAGCTTGTATTTCACTTGATTTACTGCATTGCAGAGCATTGGTCTACACTACAACACACATACCGATATTGGATTTTCTCAGTTACTGCCTCGCCACATTTACAACATTTTTTAATATATGAGGATGGCATATTGTCATATTTCCTCTTCATTTATTCTTAGGAAACTTAACTTAATAATGTTAAGCTGCAATCATTACATGGTTTAAATGGCATTTAGTTTAATTAGTGACGAGAGGTAGCAGTGGTAACTGGTTTGTAGTCTCTGATCTGGCAAAACAAATGTGATTTATTGTTTTCAGCAACAGTCAAATATATTTTCCTCACAACTGAAGTGTAGCAGACCCGACGTGCTACATTACAATGAAAGTGAAGACACGATTCACTGGCTGCTGGAAACAGCAAATCACACTACTGTAATCTTTGCTGTACTTAACAGTAATGTATGCACATTACATGGTAAAGGCAGTACATGTTGGGGACAATTCTGACAGCACTTAACACAGCATTACCTCCTGCTCTGGCCTGAACATTTTTGAACACATTGAATTAGTGATGCTGTTGGAAGCTAGGGTGCTGGTAATTATGAAACACTGTGTGCAGTTAAGTAGTCCGTCTTTGCTAAAGTGTCACCAGACACCAGTTTTGCCAGGTGGCTGTGAATAACTCCTTTACTGTCACCTTTGTGATGCTGTTAAGTTGGTATTTGTTGTAATAGGACCATCACAACATATCACAACATAAAACTGCGCTCCACACTGCAGTATTCAGAACTTCAGTGAGTGAGCATTTCTGTTTCTGCAGGTTGAGTCAAGTACTTTGCAGCGTCAGTCACCGAACTTCATCCACACTGCTGCTGTTCGTTTTTGACATTTTGTGAACTGTTACAACTGCATAGCGTACAGTACTGTTAAATTGCTTTGTTAGTTTGTTCGATGTTAAATCATCCTTGAATCATATTTTGTAAATAATCACAAATAACTGCTGGTATTTTTTTGACTTTTGATAATATGCATGCGAATGTGCATCTAATGGACAACTAACATTCTTGATTTGTTGAGAATTTTGAGGACAGTACCCACTTGACGACAGCTAACGTTTACACCCGACTGTTAGATCACTTTCATCTGTGAGTTGGCACAGAAATAAAACAGTGCCTCATTTTTTATTTTACTATTATATAATTATTACATAATATGTGCTCCAGCCAATCTGTGCAATGCAGGCTTCAACTCAAGACCTGGTAGTCGCAAAGCTGGAGAAATACTGTATGTTAGCATGTGACTGGTGACACTATTTTGAGGTCAAAAAGTCTAGGTTGAGGTCAGTGGGCCATGCCGAGCTCAGACACAAAATGGCTTGTAACTCACTAATGTTACATGTGTGCAGAAAGTTAGAATTTGAAAGAAATCACCTTGAGACCATTGGGAGATCTGGCTCAACTCACAGAGAGCATAGCCAACATTGTATGCTGTCTCATTAGAAAGCAGTCAATAAAATAAAACGACTGCACGACTTGTTTGACTGACATATGTCTATGCAATACGGTGCAATGTGTGGTATATGTGTACGTGGTGTTTTCTGCAGTTTATCAGTCTTCTTCTGCTGCATAGTTGACTCTTATATTCTGCTGTGTGCAACAAACTTCTTTTGCCAATATTCTTACTTATTCTTTGCATACTATAACAGCAACAAGTTACTATAAGTACTTCATCAGAGCTTGCAGACCCCTTTGGTGTACTTGGCCTGTCAGCAGTGCATAGTTTTGCAGATCACATCACTTCCCTGTGCACAGCTAACAAAGCACTAAAGGCCAGTGTGTAACAGTATAAATTACTCTAGTAATACACGCTTACAGGTTTAGCAGTTGTGTGAAAAAAATGATAAATTTTGATTACCGGTAGTTCAATACAAACAGCCAACTCAGACTTCATCACTACACTGTATTCAAAAATTCAGCCAAGTTCTGAAAGCTGTGAGACTAAGAAGCTGATAAAGTGCGTAACTACACAACGGAAATCATTGCACATCGAAATACAGCAAACGAGTCAGAATTTGCAAGAGATGCATTGAGTACGGTATTAGAACTACACAAAACAAAGCAATACTGTGAACACGGCCTATCCTATTACAGACTAATCTGCCACTAAAACAGATTATGTGCACCGTTAGAACTGTCACGGATTACAGAAGACAAATGCAGCATCAGAATGGTTTACTCCTGGCTACTATATGCCAGAATGAACTGTATTAGTGCACACAATGTAACAGAAACGGAATAAACACCAGCGATCATAAGGAATGACATGTGATGATGACAGTGTTGGAAATTAGAACACATAAATGTGTGCTACGTGAGATCATCAAAGATCTAATCCAAGGTTTATTATCAGTACTCTGGTGTGGATTGCTGGGTAAAACAGGATATTTTAATCGGCATCTAAATAAGTAAATACAATACAAGAATGATGCAGTGCCACGAATACTGCAAGCAAATTCAGAGACATTTGGTCATGAGAACAGTACAACATAGTAAACAGCTACACTGACAAGTAACAAATTACACAAGACCAGAAGATCAGTTACAAATGCCTAGGAGAGCATCGAATGCGGGAAGAATGTAGTTATGGAACAAGAACATAATCACCTAACAAACAGCTGAATCACGCATGCCATAAATGCAGCAAACAAGGATATCAGTCTGTGGCACTTTTGAAGTTTAACAAACTATAAAGAGAAACTTGAAAATGCAGTTTGATGTGTTTTGTTGGCACAGAATAACATATGTAGTTATAAGCTGATGCAAACAGCACATCGACATGTTCGTAGTCAACATGAGAAAAACGGCAGCAGGTAGACAAACTGTACAGGGACGGAAGTGAGACCGCAATCACACACTGCAGATATGCTACTCAAGCACAAGTCCATTACAACACTAATACATCGGGGAAACCAAGTCTCTACAACAGACAATAAAGCCACTCAAACCATACGACTGCACAAGCAATGACTAGAACACAAAATGTAACTATGAATAAAAACTTGACTGAAACACCAACAAATCGTAATAATGAGATCTATATAACACAACAGTAAATCAGGATAATAACATTAACATCAATACTTGAAGCAGTGCACTGTAAAGTTATTATTAAGATACATGACAACAATGCAGTACAATACCTTACACCAGCTACACTGTATCTCAGAACACTAGACAAGTCTTCAGATCACATTATTTAGAAAGGTGCCAGAAGTCTTTTATCTAGAAGACAATATATACTACCTACTTCCTACTATTCCTATTACCTGTTACTCCTACTATTCCTACTCCTAAGATTCTACTACTATCCATTTTTATTTATCAGGCCTATTTTTCATGATTACCATGGAACCCAAAGAAACTTCTGCTGATTGCCGGAATGTATTTTTTTCAGGTCGGATGCTCTTCCTAATATCCAGCCAACAGTGTCAGTGCAATGAATGAGGTGATCATACATCTGCACTGATTACAGTCACAGGATACAAACATTGTATGTGAGAACTCGTACTTAAAGCTGTTTGGCAACAGACAGTTAACATATGTACATAACAATCAACCATATCAGTACTTTTACAACACACAGTCCAATAAACAAAATACAAAGAAATCAGCAGCAGAGAATTGTACTGATATTCACACACACACAAATACATTACTGGCAATACATGCGACTGATAAAACCATCGCTGAAAATGCCCAGAATGTGTCGAGAATGTTTCTCAGTGCAGTCGTCTCTTACAGCACAATCGGACTTTTTTCGTTAAACAAACACAACAAATCCACCACCGCAAAACCAGTTCTATTATCTAGTATCTAGTATCTATTCTAAGCAGAAGTCGAACGACTGTCAGTGGCACCACGTGTCATTTGGCAACTGATAACAGAGAACATCGATCAGCTGCACAAGTAACAGGTTTATTAAACAATAAATAAATATACAATGTCAGACGATGTGACTACAAAACGTTTAAGTCATCACTGCAAATAATATATAACTAGGGATGTTAAAATCGTTTTTTCTTGAAAATCGATTATCGTTTGCTGAAAATCGAT
>Ga0066192_1000154_pt1 | contig 12091 bp, 10 predicted proteins | sample WorMetvacBELIZE1_FD_58707 | JGI IMG/M metagenome (GOLD analysis project Ga0066192, IMG submission 58707) | Marine gutless worms symbiont microbial communities from Max Planck institute for Marine Microbiology, Germany - Olavius vacuus BELIZE.1... | ecosystem: Host-associated > Annelida >... | reverse complement strand
GCGTTAATGCATTATTAACGCACATTTTGTCTGTGTATATCTTTCACGTAGATGTCAACCAACAATTGTATGGCCGAGCATGTTCATGCTGAACGGCGAACGCGGGGTTTGCATGATGCCGTTGTGAAATTTCACCAAGCTTAGCTTCACAGTTGACGTTAAATACACATTCATTTGTCAGTTACTCTAAATTCTGCATTCAAAAACTCATCGAGTGTTGGCAGTATGTTTTACCTGTGGTGATTTGGTGCAGGTACACTAGAAGAAACTAGGCACATGCCATTATCATCGCCACCTGTTGTTAGTCTTTTGCTACTACAAACTGTCAGCAAGTTTTTTTTTTAATTTCAGAGCAAATCAAAGAGGTACTGGCTCTCGATGACCAGATACACAGTTTCGCTGAAGAGCTTTATCAGCAGAAGAGTTTGTTGATTATGGGCCGCGGTCACAACTACGCTACTTGTCTGGAGGGTGCCCTGGTCAGTATCGGCTGTGTTAGTTCACATATTGTTGTGCTGTTGTGCTTCCATTCTGTTGAGAAGCTGTCATTTAGACAGTTGTATGAATTTGGAAACTTTGTTGTGTTTGGTTAGTAAAAGTCATTTATATTCTTATCAGAATGTGATTGCTTTCATTTACAGGAGTAATTTGAATTTATATTCTCATGAAAATGGAATTATTTTTATATATGTGAGAAATTTGACCAAAGTTGCATAAACAACTACTTCTGTAGTGTTTTCCTTTCTGTTTAATCCATGTCTTCTTGCATTTATCATTTCTTTATATTGGATTAGGCATGCTTTGTTCACGTTGTGTTATGATGCGATGTTACGCAACTGTTAGCAGTGCTGTATAAAGCTGATAAAAATTACAGCTACTGATTACTAAGCAATGATTTCTCTTGAAATTGACCTGTGTGAAGGCATCAGATGACTGTTGTGTACGACAGAAAGTGAAGGAGTTGACGTACATGCACTCGGAAGGCATCCTTGCCGGTGAATTGAAGCACGGACCATTGGCGCTGGTGGATCAGACAATGCCGCTGATGATGATCGTCACTCGCGATCCAGTCTACACTGTGAGTGGCAGCTAATAACATTGCCGACGTACTTACTTACTTAAATTATTGTCTTGCAGCAGTTTCAACAAGTTACTGTCTACGAAGCAGTCATATGTGTATTTTTGTTGACAGTAAGTAATAATTTTTTACATGTGTCACGTAAAGTATCTTTTGCGATACTTGATATATTGCTGTTTAGACACGAACTTGTCTAATACTATAGCTTGATTCTTCGCTGCTTTTTTAATAATGTTTATAATATGATAGCCAATAGCAAGTTTTGCTGTTTGGTGGATTTGGGTGGCAGTACTATGACTAGGTTTTCAGTGTCCATGCAGTACTATTAATCATATTTTAAACTAGAAATTAAACTGTGTATGCAGAAGTATGTTATTTGATGTGTGCTGATATGTCATCATTTAATAGAAAACTAGATTTGCTGCTGGAAGTTACCATATATACGTTTTAGAATCAGAAAGATTTTTAAGGCCTAAATTTGTTATGATTATTTTTTTTCATTCGTGGTTACTGACGATTTGGTGATACGTGGACGTTGTGATCTTTATTTGTAGAAATGTATGAATGCTCTGCAGCAAGTGAAAGCGAGAAATGTGAGTATAAAAGTCTGTTGTAAACTGCATGAGAATATTTTGATATTTTACTTGTTCTTCGTGCGATACAGTTATGCATAATGTACTCTCAAAAACTGATAGATAAATGACCTGGTTTTCCTCACAAGACAAAAACATAATATCAGCAAAAACGCATTGAAAGATAAAACCACTCAGCATGAGAACTGTGTAAAAGGTTCTGTGGTCTATGAAAGCAGTCCTTCTGTATCCCAGTACCAGCTGGATATGATGTAGAGCATCTGCATTGATCCAGACCAATACTCTACCACTAGTCCACTACTGCCAGGGTGGCAAGCGACCATGATACACACATGAAGTAAGCCGACAAGGCATAAGGTGAAAAGTTAGTTTACAAACTGCATTTCATCAGTTGTGCCACAAAGAATTCTAGCCACTCTTTATTGTGATGGCATAGAACTGTGAAAATAGCAATATATTAGGTCGTTGGAAATGACCAGATTTAGATCCACACATGGTCCTTAAAAAGCACTAGACCAAAATGTAGCTATGCAGTTCGGTGTGGTGTCACTTGTGCACGAGAAAGCTTTATTTACTGGATGTCAGCAGGATAATACTTGATTATATATGCCTCGATACATTTGGCTAAGTGACTAGAACAGATTACATCCTGCTTCAGCAGTCCCTAGAGGTCATTTCTGCTCAATCTTAGGTGGACCCGGCTTAGTGTGGAGTCAAACAGTTATGTTAAAACAATAACGATTTATACACTTGCAGACATTTATGGCTGTTTTCCAAGTTTACCTAGGTTAGCCAATGATTCCTGGAGGTTTCTTGCCTTGTCGATTTCTGTGATGGTAGAAGCGGTAGCGGTAACAAGGGAGAATATTTGTTTGTAATTTTAACGCTGCTATTTAGGGAAATCCGATTGTGATCTGTAACGTGGGCGACACGGAGACGAGAGCACATGCGTATAAGACGATTGAGGTTCCGGAGCAGGTGGACTGCCTCCAAGGCATTCTGACTGTCATTCCACTGCAGCTGCTGTCATTGCATATTGCTCAGCTCCGCAACTGTGATGTAAGTGCAGACATCATTGTCTTCCTCGTCTTTAACCCGTCCGTCTTCAATGATCGGTTGTCACTGATGGAACAGAGATGGCCAAGTTGCATGGACAAATTTCTATTGCTTTTCTTCTCATTCTGCTGCCATGTCGTACACCACTTGCCCTTTGATGTTGTCTCTCCTCCTTCTCCTGTTGTTTCCGATCTCTTACTTGCATCCAGTGCTGATGATTTTAGTGCTGGAGTTTTGGAGTAATAAAGGTAAAGGTAAACGTGGATTTGTATAACGCCTTGTTGTGACATGCCTCTAAGGTGCTCAGATATGGCACACATACTCAAGGGATCTCATAGTTTTGCCTGCACACCCTCGTTCATCCGCTATTGGAATGAACCATACCTGCCTTTTCCTGCCCAGCTGAAGCTGGTCCTCATTTATCGACCCCAGAGGGATGGAGGCCTGCAATTTTTTAAAGTGACCAAGCCATTGTAGCATGCCTCTCTGTCTTCTGTGCAATATTCAAAATTAGTTGCTTCGTGATTAGTGTGGTATGTTTGCTGTATTTCTTTCAACAAGGTAAGTAATGGGTGAATATATTTCACTGCCATTTCTGTGCATTTAATGGAACCAGCAATACAAGAAACTGTCTTAAAGTTATATTATCGCTTAGATATTAAGCTGTTGGTTTCAAGTATGAATTTTCATATGCCAGTGCCAAGTAGTTATACTAAAATAAAAGTATTTGTTTGCTGTTTGTTTTATGAACCTTGACTCTGTTCATTGGTGCTCATTTGATGTGAAAGTGCTTGAATTATGTGAGCATTGTATGTGGTTCTGGTAGGTCGACTGTCCGCGTAACCTGGCCAAGTCTGTGACTGTCGAGTAGACCATTCATTGATGTCGTCACTGATCGTAGTGTGTGAAGTTGTGCTGGTGGCGGAATTTATTTTTACGACAACATTTCTCATCATAGTGAAATGAAATCTGTATATACATAAACGTTGTAATTTATCACAAGTGGTACTGCCTTTTTTGTGCCTTGTATTTTGAAATGGAGCTACACAGTAGTGTCGGTGTGTACTTTCTCCACTGATTGGTTGTTGTGCTGGCATCAGCATGCATGCAGTGCCTGGAGTCAGGGTCAAAAAACAGTGAAGGTAGTTCTGTAGTTATTCAGACCAGTGGGGCCAGAGCTAATCCCGGGCTCTATGCAGACATCTGAGAATGACATTAGTCGTAAACCTGGCGGTGGCTGACCCATGGTCACCTTCACAGCCATGGACATCACAACCCTTTGGCCAAAACCCAGCTTGGTGACAGAGGCAAATGGTGTAAACAGCTTGGCTAAGGTTGCTGACAACAGTGTCTGACTGCGGGTTGTACCTGTGCCCTATGAATCTATAAATTGCAAGTCGCTCGCCGTACTTGTTTCACTGTCATGAAACTGTTGCCTGAAACTAGACACCGATGTTTTCATGAATGGCAGATGGTTTTTAGTCGGTCATCATCTGTGTTGTTGTAGCATAATGTGACATATTTGTGAGGTTCTTCAGTAATTTTTTTACTGGTGCTGACCACGGTTTGTATTTTATCAGTTTTTGTATGCCGCATATACTCGTGTATAAACCATCCCACATAAGCCGACCCCATTCATGCTGCTGAAAATCTAGCAAAAATTAGTGACTCGCTTATAAGCTGGTAACGAAAATTGGCGACGAACGAGTACCCTTGATCTGTATGTTGATAATGCGTGAGTGTTAACGAGTTCACAGCTTATTACTACAGCTAGCGTGCACCTGACAGTTTGCCTTTGACTGAACACAGTGTGAGTGTTGGAATTACAATGGCCAACTTATCATGCAGATGCAGTAGTGGTGGCAGTCTGTGTGTGGTCCCACCATGCATGCTGCCATGCACACATAGCCTAGTGGCCTACTAATGGTCCATACTGTGCTGACTCTGACTGTTAAAGTATGCTGTGTGGCATCACCCGCATATAGGCCGACCCCCAAAGCTTTGTTGTCAAAATTTTGCGGAAAATTGTCGGCTTATACGTGAGTATATACGGTAGATAAATAACAGAAGGGCATCAAAACGAAACTAGTTCTTGGTGTAACCTAGGGATTTTGTTGAATTTGTATAATAGACATTATGTTGTTGATTATGATATTTTTTCTATTACCAGTGAGGCTGCTGAATGATGCTACTAAATTAGTGATGTTGGCTGTGCACATGCTTTTCTTGTATGAAGAAGTTGCGTATTATAAGCCTAGGCATGTATCTTCAAGCAGACAGTAAAAATGCTAATAGCCATAAGCATCAAGGTCAAATGTCAGTGCAGTAGTGAGATACATTGTGAGAAAATGGACTTTACACAAACAACTTTGAGTCTGTAGTTGTTGTCACATGGCTAATGTGATGTCTGTTAATTTCACTTAACCAGAACTAAGCTACTGTGAAATCATTGCATTGCATAAGCACAACTTGTCCAGCCAGCACAGCCACTATGTTTAGTTCAGTTCAGCAATTTTTAGAGTAGCCTAAGTAACTAAAATCACTTCAGGGACCACTATGGTGCCAAATGTACAGTTGGATAAGAAAATAAAGATAAAATTGCAGGAAAAGGAAGGTTTGTACGAATAACAAAAGGTTAACACAGTGCGACTAGCGCCTGACGGCACACACACACACGTTTTGCTACCATGCCAAGTCGCTGTCATGAAAATGTTGCTTGAAACTAAATGCAAGTGGACCAGACACTTCAGTAAAGAAGACACATTACACGATTGTTGCCAATTTGTACTTTTGCAACCCTTTCAAGCAGGTTATGATAAGTTTGTAAGAAATAAGTATATTGATTGATTGATTTCGTCTATTGTGGTAATGTATGAATTTACGTATCGTAAAAGTTTGGTTCACATTTTTATTATGTTCATAATAACGGTATTTTCCGTATTGATCGTACATACTTTTGTTAACCGGACACACTGGTGTTGGTTATTCGTTGCATGAGAATTGCATGCATTCGTGTAATTTAACAACCTGCATTCCATCTTCTCGGAAGTTTCATATCTGCTTTAATGAATGTCGAAGTTCTCATGTGGCATTTGTTTGTTCGTTTTGTATCGATTTGTTATTGGCAAGTTGCCGGTGTATTAGTATTTTTAGTATTTAGCAGCACAGCTGAATTCTGCAAAATAATTCACGTTTTAACTGGTCTTTGTGCCACAACAAGTACTGTGATTTTGTAATATTGTAGTTAGTTTGTCACTGAGGGCTGATTGTGTGCAATCTCGAGTTTATTGTGCATGTACATCTAATAATGTCGTCTTCATTGTTAATTTGTGGTGCACTAAAGTGTATAGCAGTGGGACATTAAATTGGTGAAGCACGATTTGCCATTTTGTTTGATATAATTGTATGGATTAAGTAAGAAAGTACATTTGTGTTTGTCTTGTGATAGTTACAGCGTAAACTGTCATGGAGGCACTGTTGCACAATGGTAGTATCTCGTAAACTCGGCAGAATAGCATGTCTTCAACAGTGCACAAAACTCACCGAGATGGTGAAACTTCAGAATGGGATTGTGGTAATGTGACGTGTGGTGGTTATAAGATAGAAATGTCAGGTTACTGAAACAAACGAAGATGACATTTTGATCTTGACAGTTGTTATCAAAGATTGCTTTAGGAGCAGTAATACACGTTACGCGGAGATTTGCAGACACAGCAGTCACAGAAAATGAGCAATACTGCAATCGGTTGCGGACAGGATGAGAAGCACAAAGATTAATACAGAACTGTATAAAGTGAATAAAAAAGTAAACCATGACATCAGAAGCAGCCCAGCTAAGAACAGGCGAGACAGTAAATGAAGAGTGGAACTTGCGGAGGACGCCAGACAAGACTAAGTTGGACATGTGATGCAGTGCGAAGGCTGAAGCCAATAATAGTGACATAGAATACAGAATGCTTATGTTTCCTGTACATATCTTTTTGCTTTTGCTTTTTATTCTAAGCTGTGCTGTACATTATGATCCAGTGCTATGCAGCGTCCTCAGCTGTTGTCGGATGTAACTACAATTTGACGCCAGTTAGACAAACGTGCACTGTACATTGATCATTTACAAAACAAACTGATGACCGCACACCGTGATAGCAAAGCACTACGTCTGCAACTACTGGTAGTTTTAAATTATCTTAACTACAGTATCTGATGAGTAAAGGACTGTACTGGCTGTGCAGTCTTCAGCACACTAACAGCCCGTTGCTTGCAGAAATCTACAGACCAGACTTCAATATGCTGAAGCGATGTAACGTGAGACTGCATACACGTGATGTGTTGTCAAAAAAACTGCATGTAAATGTACTTTCAGTGCCAGATTTAGGCATAAGCTAACCAAGCTACAGCTGCGGGCAGGAACCGAACCTTACACAATTTCAGTTTTTTGTTCACTTATATTTGTGGCTCTTTGTGCACTGCAGGGAGAACAAGCCAGCCAGATAAATACGTAGTTACATAATGCATCCATTTTAAATTTCACCTTCCATTCTTTCAAAAGACAGGCCTATGAGGGCCTTCTTATTTTATGTCGCCACTCGCCTATAACTAGGAACACTTAATAAATAACCCTGGAATGTTCCCTCATTCTAATTGCAGGGAGCACGCTGCAAATGCCCTTATCGTATTGTTTTTTGTCAAGCAAATTAAAAGGCATATATGTGTGTTCTGAATTTTTGTGGAAACGCAAGGTCCCGTTTCGGTATGTACATTACATGCACCTTTCTGAGATCTTGTGGTGTAACTTTTTAATAAGGGGCCTTCGTCATCGGAGCTTTATATTAGGCGCCATTCGTTTATTACTCGTATTATATAGGGCCTCGCCAAGTCTAAATCTGGCACTAGTTGCTGTGTCGGTGATTTTTGTAGTTTGATTAATACTGCACGGGCAGTACAAGTGCCGGTACAGGGCAATGAGGGCAGGTCTCGGTCGGCGTTGTGCACGTGGTACTAGTATTCCCACATGACAGTCTTATTCCTGTCAAACTCTTTGCTGGTGGCACTCATGATGCCATTCTGCTCGCCGCGGATATAGCAGCCGTTCGGCGCCTTGATGGCCATCTTGGAGTGGGCGCGGAACTCGAAGATGAACGGTTGAGGAGCAGATTGGTTCGCGTTGATACTACCGTCGCTTTCCACAGACCAATACTTGCCGTTGTGACCTGAGCACACATTACATTACATTACATTAGAAACCATTTCTAGTGGCCTACGTAAAAATACTAACCTCAGGACCACTATGGCGAGCGACGCAGCTAAAGAGCAATGTCTGAGTATGATTGCCGAAATAAATGTTCTCAGTTTCTGACGAAATGTTGTGAGTGATGGGGCCATCTGGACGTCGGCAGGTAGACTGTTCCAGAGTCGTGGGCCAGCACCCAGCAGCAGCAAAGGCGATCGCCGACAGTGACACGCCGCGACGGGCTGCCTGACTCAGTTCAGTCTTTCAAAACTAGATGTTTTCAGGCCTACATCCCTACATCGAACAGGCAGTGTAAAGTCTAAACTGTAGCTGAAGTTGAACGTTATAAAGTGTGATTTATGATGTTTCACAATCGTAGTACAGTTACGGTGTCCTGGAAACGCCACTACAAACGAAACATATTACACTTTACAGAGTTCCCACGGGTCCTGAAAAGTCCTGAAATTCACCTTTTGATTTTCAGGCCCTGGAAAGTCCCAAATTAGGACTTATGTGCTGAAAAGTCATGAAATTTTAGAATGTGGTCATGAAAACGTAAACCATCCATTGATGAAGTAATTTTTTGTCATGTAATTTGTGCAAAGTTGATAAACTGAGCAAAAAAGCATCATTTTGGCGTCTATGATGGGCACGGGCAGTTTAACATGTATAGTGTTATTGCTGTTGTATACAAGTTACAGTGCTGAAAAGTGCTGAAATTTGTTTCTGACGTTTGAGTGGAAACCCTGACTCTATATGTATGGGACGATGACGAACCTTTCAGGTAATAAGCGGGACTGTTGCTCTGCTCGACGTAGATAACGTCGTAGTAGGCTTTGTTGCACTCGTAGCGCGGGTTGTTGGGCGTCCGGAACCCGACGTAGCCGAAGTCACAGCGGAGTACGAGCAGCGGTCGGTTGATGATGGTCATGATGAAACGTTCGCGGTCTGCCAGCGAGTCACTCACTGCGTACAAACTGCCGTTCATTCGCGCTGTCACGTATCGACCGTTAGTTGCCCGGATGCCGACTGAGCCGTCCTCCAACCATTCGATTGTAAACAGTCCGGACGGCGACCTTTCAAGACAATATACTATATTTTTAGGCCATACGTCAGATATAATATTATGCCACGGCAGTTAATTGGCGCGTACGTCAGTCCGTCAGAGAGATTCTCTTGGCGAACATTATGCAAAGATGCTGTGCAGGAATTCAAGGACAGTCACTGACTCTCTTTAACAGGCGTACTCGACGCAAGGAGGAAAGGTAAGATAAAGGTAAACGTAGATTTGTATAGCGCCTTGTCGTGAACACACCTGTAAGGCGCTCAGATATGGCACGCGTTCTCAAGGGATCTCACAGTTTTAGCTGCACACCCCGCGTTCATCCGTTAACGGAATGAACCATACCTGCCTTCCCAGCCGAAGCTGGTACTCATTTACTGACCCCCGCGGGATGGAAGGCTGAGTTGGCCTTGGGTGGGTGGTTGGTTTTTGTGCCGAAACAAGTGTCCGACACCGGGAATTGAACCCTGACACAGTCGCCAATCTCAGTACTAACATGAGAACTTGGAGCCAACCGTTGGCGTCAAGTTCTCTTTGCGTCGAGTATACGCCTCTGCAGTGCCAACGCCTCGCGGATGGCTTGTTCCAACTTCTCCCACCACCAACTTCACCTGTGACGAGAGATCAGTAGCATCAACGGTTCAGTAGCTTTAAATTCGATAAATTGACGTCGTCATTGTGCGTATGCACCAGCGCTGATATGCTGCATTAAAACTGTTAAACTTCGATGTGGCTACCAGTGCAGCCCGTTTAACAATCGCTATATGAGCTCGTTAACGGCAAAAAGAACAATAGGCATAGCCAAGGTGGATGCAGGGGGGGTCAGTTGCACCGGTGCAACCTCAGGCCTAAAATACACTGCAAATTTGCTTAATTTGCGGGTTTCAGCTGCTGTTACACGCATTTAACACCAGAAATGAATTGCAATATGCCATTTCCCGGCTCACGTACTCGAACATTGTCTCGGTCCCCAGACCATAACTCATTAAGCACTTTATACCTGAAAATTCAACTACGCTTAACAGTGGATCCCCGCAGCGAATGGCTACGTTTGTGGAAAGAACGTGTGGACGATGACTGTTACGCATGCCATTCATCACTAACCGTCCGTCGTCGGTGGATTGGATGCCGCTGGCATCAGCCAGTTTCCAGTACACGTTGTCAGCGGTGCGCACGCGCCACTGGTCCTTCTTTGTGTCGAACTCTATCTGGAACGTCTCCTTGTCCGTCAGCTCGTCGTCTTGGTTTGCCGTCACGTCAATTCCTGCGTCCGCAACACACGAACGACTCTCTTTCTAATATGCAAAGCTGCCGTGACTTAAAATGATACAAACAATTCGCGTATGTACTGATTAACGTTTCACGTGCATCTTTCGCAACAGATAGCGTAACTGCTGAGAAAAAAACTGGTCCATATATTGATTTTATAGTAAAACTTAGTCAGTCTGACAATTTTCTTGTAAGAACTGTTGTACGTATGTGGCCAACTGCACATTTTTGTTGACTGACATCATATTCTTCGTAATGCATAACTGGTTAATTTCCGATGCCGCCACTATAAGCTAGCGAATAACGATTCACATTTCGCGCACCCTGTTTGATGGAAGCCATCTTGCCGTTGTGTGCGGTGAACACCACCTGCGGCTGGCTGTCCTCGATGACGAACAACTCGTCTTTGCCGATGTTCCTGTTGCGCCCCTGAACGACCGCGTCTCGTCCTACGGCCGTCAGATATTTGCCGGTCGCGTCCTTCAGTGCCATGCCGGTGAGCTGTCCGACCGACTTCATCTCCACGCTGAACGACGTGTCGCCAGTAGGCTGGTCGACGAGCATGCCGTCGCGGTGCAGGAAACGACCGTCGCACGCCCTGACGCAGTAGCGACCTTCACGGAACTCGAGCTCGAGCAGCGCGTCGCGGCCCCACGGGATCAACTCGGTGGCGTGCAGCGCGCTGCCGTCCGCCGCTAGATGCACGTACTTCTGTCGGTTCGCGTTGCGTAGGTTTATCTGTACACATTGCAGTGTTACAGTGGTTAATCTTGGGCAAGAAGGCGGTGGAAATGAGTTCCTGGGCACTAAAGCGGAACGACGGAACGCTGTTTTGCGGTCTCTTTTGCCGAGGAAGTCGAAGCTAACACAGTATTCTCGTTGTGTCGTACACATTTTCAGCGCTTTCTGATCGAGTGCTAAGTAGTTTGACCTTGATCATCATCATCATCATCATCATCATCATAAATATTTTAACGTGACCTAAATAACGAAGTTATTGCTAGGTCCACACAGGTATAGAGACGAGTACATATAGTTTGTGGGTTAAGTGAATGTCAGGGTATAAGCGCGAAAACATGTCTTGAGGCGCGGCTGTCTGAAGACCGCGAGTGACGGCGCAGCTGTGACGTGAGCCGGCAGGTCGTTCTATACCGCAGCGCCAGAAGCTGTATGATTAACTGATAAAGGCCCCAATGAAGTGCAGGGGCCCTCAGATCACAGAGTTCCTTGACCTCCATATTAACACTTTAAGCACTTACAGTATATACAACGTTATGCACTCTTAACTTTTTAAAAATAAATCTGAACTTACCAGCTCAACATCCAGCGCCACGGAAGTCTTTTGACATTCTGGCGCTTTACAAATCGGATTATTATGTGTGGCCAATGGTGTAACGGTCAGCGCGTCAGTTTCGCAATCGTAAGGCTGTGGGTACGATCTCGGCTGTTTAACTTTCGTATGTAAAACGACTTTGGGCAAGTTGTTCACACACTCACGTGTGCCTCTGTCTGCAATCAGTACAATTGGGTACAGGCCAAACGGTGGTTTCTAAACGACAACGTAACTGCGGGCCTGGCCAAGAATAACGGCAGTTTAGTACGGCCGAGCTTGTTTATGACTGTTGCCTGCAGGCTGACTGTCTACAGTTAAGTTCAGCTCCGGTCCTAGCATGGCAGTACTTTTAATTGTGTTAGAGGATGAATTAGAAGTCTCAAGTGATTTCGGGTTGTACTACTGGGTGGTTATCTAGATTAGGCCTACCCCACCAGCGGAATAAGCAACAAGTGATAATGAATGACGGAAT
>Ga0066192_1000151_pt1 | contig 12182 bp, 5 predicted proteins | sample WorMetvacBELIZE1_FD_58707 | JGI IMG/M metagenome (GOLD analysis project Ga0066192, IMG submission 58707) | Marine gutless worms symbiont microbial communities from Max Planck institute for Marine Microbiology, Germany - Olavius vacuus BELIZE.1... | ecosystem: Host-associated > Annelida >... | reverse complement strand
GTTGGTATGGGGCCCCCGAATGGTTAACCCGGCCCTGCTCATATGAGCGCGCCCATAATAAGAAAACCATACACTTCTGTCAGAGTCACATGTCCATCGCGCTATATTCTGAGCGAAACAGGAAGGTGACGACTGGGTCTGTGTGTGCGTGTGCTTGCGTGTCTGTGTCTGTGTAGTTTTTGTTTTTGTTTTCTTTTTGCGCGCGCGGACCGCGCGCGCAAAAAGAAAACAAAAACAAAAACTACACTAATAAAAAACTTGGTATGAATTGTAGTATAGCGAATAGAGTAAGTCATATAAATTGTTAAATTCGGATACATTTGATGTTGATATTAATTTTGACCTCGATAGTAACAACTGATGGCAGCACACTGCAGGTTTTGCTCTCTTCGGAGTTCGGTCAAAGTGTATTTAATTTTATTTCACCTGTACATTTTGTTTTTAAACTACGCATATAAAACATGAATACGCAGTCACCGTTACGGTAAAAACGCCTACAAGATACGTTGAAAACGTTTATAGGCGCCTTTAGTGATTCTTGTCGTATTTTTTTATGTTTACATAATATTTAGCTGTTCACCGGCTACATAATTAGACGACGCAACGTCGGCGTATTTCGAGATTTTATCGAGACGCAGGCTGTATAGGAACTTCAATTACTGGACGACCGTTCGGTTAATGATAGAGCGTTCACGAAGCACGCGAGATTAATGAAAGGCGGCGCAGCGGGTGAAATTATCGGCTGCCGGAGCGCGCAGTGTACACACGCCATTACAGTCGGCCTACTGGCATCGCGTGTCACATACAGTCACAGTCGAGTGGAGACGCCCTCCCGCAGCTCAACCACGGCCGATCCAGGCACAGTACAGTGTATACTCGTCTTTATTCACCAATATGGTATAGCAAATGAAATGACAATAAAACAGCAGCAAATAGGTAAACGGTGCTGAGAACTTCAAAGACGGCTTTACTATACGATTTAATTTAATATATTTTTTAATTTTATTATTTTCACACCTATCACAGCCAATGACAACGACGCACCTTCAACCTTGGGGAGATAACCGGAATAAAGATTAAACAATGCGGTCTATGGTCATAGACTATGTGGATTGTGCTTAATAACCGGGCGTTAGTTTCCATTGAGTAAGCTTAGGAGAATGCCTACAAAGTTAGCGACTAAAATTGATATTTAAAGCACGCGAGATTGAAGGTGTTGCGCGGAAACAAAGTAACGTTAACAATGATGTTAAATTGTCAATACATCAACAATGAGACTGATTAGAACAACAACGCAGAGTCGTTCCAGTCAGTGTCACTAACCCATGAACGAATTTAAGAGCAACGAACGCGTTAATCGCATACGTTAATCGCGTACTTCGTCTTGGTGTATACCAGCGCTTCGCGTGTCAAATCGAATCACATCGAATCGGAAATGTGGGCTTTGTCGCTCAGCACGGCATATTAACGAGTCATGCTTGCCACGGTTGCGTGTCTAATAAGCTTACAGACAGAATTTGAAACGCCGTGGCGCCCGACTACGGCTACGGCTACTTTTCTTTGGATGACGATTGCACGATAACAACAAGAATGGTGATGGCGCGCAAAAATGAAGTGAATCGGTTTATTTGTACATAGTTACCATATATACATCAAAGTGGGGCCCTGACCCGCAAACTGTGGGTTCCTAGAGTCCACAGGTAATAAAAGTCGTGATTCCTAAAATATAAGCTTGTGGGGTAATTCAACTGAAACTTCCAGGGGCCGCCGAATCGTATAGCCGTGCACTAACTCCCGATAGCTTGTCGATGCTTAATCTTGCTAATCTGTTCGTCAAACTTCGAGGCGTGGCGCGGCAGCCAATCAAACAACGCGTATGTGGTTGTCACAACTATAACTGCCAGAATTGCAGTCCACGTAAGTTAATTCGCGACAGACGCGGCTGCTGGTCCCATTTTGTGTCTTTGTTAAGTTTTTATCCGCGCCCATGGATAAAGATGGCCTGCAGGAGCGTCAAAGTGACACTTGATGAACAAAGACATAATGTTATAACCGGAACAACTACGCGACGACACAGAAACAGGCCGTGAGAAAGAACGAAAAATCGATCGTTCACTCTATCTCGCCGACAGGGTAGCCTATAGCAGTAACAGTTGCACGGCACAATGATCATTGAAGCGTGACGTATTCAATATTTACCGTTCCGTCGACAATGGACAATAGAGAAACCAAACGCAATGAGAACTTCACGATATTTTTTATAGTCAATTCGTCCTATCTTTTAAAAATTGATCATACCATCGTCCTGAGGGGGAGGCGATCCACATCAGCTCTGTGTCTATTCTATTTACCTCTGTCACCCCCAGTCGGTAGGTTTTGGTCTCACATTTCCAGCTGATCTCGCTGAACCATGTTTGTCCAATGCTTCTGCACTTGACTTCCTCTTTTTGTCGTGGCCAATAAATCGGGTTGGGTCCGCCTGTGCGACCGCGTAGTTGAGGGCACGACTAATAACCGACGTGGACCGAGATGGCCCGGGCACCTGTCGACGGTGGCGGGAAATGAGTGTCAGTGGGACGGGCCAACTGTCACGCCTCTTCCATACAAACAGGTGTAATGGATAGCACCGGCAGATCATCACCTCTGTATAGCACTGCAGCAGGTGACGGTAGTGGGCGGAGTCAGACATGCAGGTGCCCGACGAATCAAGCGTGATGATTGGTTCCGGGGTCGCAGCTGTACACGTCACGGCTGACGTCACAGAGTGACGCAGCATCTGTGTTTCTGCAGCAGATGGGTGCAGACTCGCGCAGTGGGCTATAACACTACGTGATATGCGAACGCCGTCGTTGTCGGACTTTCAACGAAAAGGTGATGATTAACTTGTCAATGCTTTAAAATTAAACTGCATCTGTCTGTTGTTGAATTAACATAAATGCTACGTAGCTAATTAAGTATAAATATATGAATTTAAACAAGAACGAGGAAGGGTTTTAGCTTTAGTTTATCATTAGTTTTTTATCATGTTTCATTAACTTTTGTGTTGCCAGTCCGACCCAACTCGATGTAGGTATATGGATTGGTTGATTGAAAATGTTGGTATTGTTAGGCTTTCGTATGACTGTATAGTAGGCTACTCCGATCATATTGCTATGGAGTATGCTGCTCGAGTATAAAAATACAGATTCTGAGCTGTTTTAGTATTGGGCCTCAAAATGTGTCATCCAGTATGATTCGATGTTCTTCGGTCCACATCCGAAATCCGGATCCATGCAGATGACTTCCAACATTAAATGGGGAACCCCTTGTCCAAAATACAATTCTGGTAAAATTGTTACAAAGATTATGCCAGCTTTTCCAGAAAAATGAGCAAAATTGTGGAAAATAATGTCCTATTTCGCATTCGCAATGTTGAAAATCATTTAAAAGTCCTAGATCAGATGCGGATAATTTTCTTAATTCAAGCAGTTCCTCCTTGTCATTGCGTGATGACGGCCTGCCTCTGAACGGAAATCGCAAACTTATCTTCTCTGACAAGACGAAGAGGCTCAGTGCTACTGTGGATATTCTGCGAATTTGGCGCCGCTAGAACTATGTCCTAAATATACACAGAACTTGATTGATAGGCTTAAAGACGAATTGCTTGTCAAGTGCAGCTGTGCCAGTCAGCAATGTGTGTGGTCTGTAAAGGCCTATCTGTCAATCATATCCCATTCACAATACAGCTGAATAATGTCTTTGCTAGGTGCATATATACGGCCTACTGCGTGCATGGCGGACAGAGGGACACTTAGAGTGCGGGTATACCAATGCAAATAAATTGTATGCCATTTTTTGCCATATTTTCTATGTTCGGATTTAAATCTAATGTCATCCACAAGTGTTGCCGACTGCGGGCGGCGCATCCACGATTTTTGCCCCACATAGGTTAGATCATAAAAACCTTTTCAACTGTCACGCGAAGTGCGTTTTAGCTCAAAATGCACTAGAAACTATTTGGTGACCGAGCTTTGCGCTCCAGCCCGCTGCAGGGGAAGCTTATAATACAGTGCTCCACCAGATCTCCTAGAATTCATGGCGTGTGGCCGCAGGGGGTGCCCTGGGAAGGAGGGGCGAGGGAGAAGGGTTAAAGGAAGTGACGGGAAAGAGAAGGCAAGGGAAGGAGAAAAAGGGGGTGGGACGGAAAGATTTACCCTTATTACATCGTTTTGTTCAAGTCGGCGCCTATATGTCATCGTTGTGCTTGTGACTTTGTTTAAAATTAGAAATAGTTCGTTACTACAATCAGCATACGTCCAATTGTAGTTTTCAGATGTGCTTTTTTCGCAGCGCTTGCAACAATTAAACTTGCTGACGACTCTGGAGACCACAAATAGCGATTATAAAGGGAGCCTAAGGATGAATGCGGATGATCCGGCTTTGGTGATCGGCCCAACGGCGTCTCAAGTCCCACGAAACTAATCATTTTATTGGGACAAAAGTAAACATGTAATCTATTAATTGGGTCTGTTGAACGGCAGCGTTCAATTCCCGAAACAGGCGCTGCTGGTGACGTACGTGAGTCCACCCGTCCTGCCCCCAAGAGTGGCACTGTGTTGACGCCCGGTGGAATATCAGCGCGATCATTCCACACCGCAGATAGCGTGTCGTGTCGCCGCCGCGTGAGTTATTACGACGTCGGCGGTAAATCGCGTGCGTGCGATGCACGTTCGACTACTATTAGCGCGCTTGTCGGCGGCCACGTTTTGGTCAGTTGAACCTGTAGGCACCTACAAGTAACTGGCGGTGAAATTCTTCACAGTAAACTCGCTGTACAGTTGCAGGAGCAACAGAACGTTGCAACACGCTACGAAGTGGTAGCCTATAGTAACACAAGATAACGGTAACTACAGTCGTGTTTCGTGTGATGTAGTTCTTTATCTAATTGTTTAAGTGGAGAGTAGGCTATAATAAGCTTACTCCACCGTCGCGCATGAAACTTTCTAAGCCAGACGGTCTAACCAGCCCTCTTTACTGTTTTATTGTTGTTTTCTTTTTATATCACGTTTTTTACTCAAATGTGTGTGCAAATTTCGTGTGCACTTATCGTCCTGACATATCATTCATTTTCTGAATATCGTGGAGCTCTCGTCTGTCATCCTTTCGCTGTCTAATCAGAACTATTGCCTCGCAGCAATCCTTTCATCGCATTATCCTATGTTTTAACTATTTCACGTTTCCTCGCACTGTGGCACCGCAATTGATCTTAACACGGTGTCTCCTATTCATGTTCAACAACACTCACGAATTTCTGTCAAGTTTGTTCTTACTTTTCCTACGAAGAGTATATAAGCGAATTTTCTCATTGGAATGTCTCCGTGACGATATTGCACTGCAGATACACCTGTCGACATGACGTCATCACGCGACGATGACGTCATCGCGGCTGCAGCGGCGGCGAGGTACCGGCTGCATCAGCTGGTACATCAACATCCGCCGCACGACAGTGACGTCAAATACTGCGTGTCATTGATAAACGAAGCCGAGAAAGACGAACTGGTGAATTTCGATCGTCAACGGCGACAGCGTCAGCTCGGGCGAGCAGAGTTCTTCACAACGACCAGCGACAATGTCAGCTGTAGTACTCGCTGCAGACAGGTAGGCCAGCTTCAGTAATAGCCAGTCGTATGTCGGAAGGCCTATGTTTTACCGCTGTCCTATTTTTGACATCCAGCCTTTAATCTTCCAGAGAGCCCAAAGTAGGCCTATCAAAGGTTTGGTCCTAGTTCACCCAGGCATTTCGCCAACCTTACCCCTAAATTTGATTTTTAGGGGTCAAAAAGTGTAAAATTTGGCCTCAATTTGGCATCGGCCTTTGACGCGCTGTGGTTTCGAAACGGTGCAGCACTAAAACGTGCAGTTGAAGCGATGATGATTGTTCTGTGTCCCCCTCCCATGTTTGAAACAGAAGCGAAAACAATTACCCCACCCGTGGAAACGAAACGGGCCGGTAAATCAGCAAATTCGCCAATAACTTGTCAACGCATTGCTAGACTGTGTTGAAATTTGATATGCTGGTGCATTATTCGTCAGATCCATGATTGATGGCGGACGACGACCTAATTGGAGATATTGAAAGCGCAATAACTCCGCTAGTCCCACTATTAGAGGTAGCTCGATTTCGCAAAACAATGTTCACAATTGGCAGTCAGAATTTTTACGGGAAGCTAATTGGTACCGAAATCGGTGATCTTGACTGACCTATGAAGGGCGAATGGCCGCACGGCCTACGCGCGTTATTTCACCAAATTCGATTGTTTGACAGTATGTCAAACCAGTTGAAGTTATACCGACGCTGTTTGCAACAGTAAAGTCGTCCAACAAATCTAGTTTTTGGAAATATATGATTTATGGTGATATTTGCACAGATACCGAGAAAAAAAAACTAAGCTTATAGTGCGTTAAAGAGATGTCCCTATAAACTTACCGATAATTTGACCACTAGTCTGCGATAACTTGAAACGGTGCAAGACAGGATGTAAATTAACAGTATTCACTGATATGAAGTCGGATGTGGTCTTCAATTGGTACCGAGATTGGTGATCTTGAATGACCTTGAACGGCGTGAGGACCGCTGAAGCGCGCTATCTCTGCGGTACCTCTGCTTCTATTATCAATGTGTTCACCAGGCGACGCCACTGTGCGAAACCATATTCTCCATTGTATTGGCCATTGGGCTTTCAAATTTCAATTATTTTTTATCTTAGCAGGTTGCGATTTAATCACTTAACATGCAACGCAGTGAAGCGCGACATTAATTGCTATGAAAATGTATGTCGGTCTGTCCGTCCGTCCGTCCGTCACACTCGTAAGTCGCGCGTAAACGGTTCAAGATATCGCAATTCATTTTGCACCTTCCAATAGAGTGAGTTTTCTATAGTTTCTTGGCACTCAATTTTGTGGTCCTAAACTTATGGGTTCACTCTGAACGAGTGCGTTAAAGAGCGGTATCCCCCGTCGTTACTATATTAATCACTAACAGGAAGTCGCATATGGGCTTTCCATTTGTAACAAAATCGGTGACCTTGAATGACCTTGAACGGCGTAATGGCTGTTATTTTGCGTTATAGGCCTAGTAGTCTAGTACGTCAAAGTGGTTGAAGCTGGACCCATACTCTCTGCGTCATAAATGTAGCCGAAAGAATCTAGTTTTCGGCAATATATGCTTTATGGCGATATTCTCATAGACTACTGAGAAAGAGTGCGTTAAAACAGGTACTCACACTCGAAAGTGGAAATTCGAATTGTGCAATATTGCGCGGCCATCTTAGCATCATCTGAGCTCTTGTTAATGCCTTGAGGTTTGTGCAGGGGTAAGCGTCAGTAATATTGTAGCCTGCAGATAGCCTAGGCCTTGTCGTGAGACGGGTACTGACTTAAATTGACGTCTTGGGGCATGAGAATGTGTGTGTGTGTGTGTCTGTCTGTCTGTCTGTCTGTCAGTGTGCCGGTAACATCGAGGGCGGTGAGCTGGCGGTGCGTACGCGGCACAGCGGACAGGAAGTCGTCTGGCACTGGCAGTGTTTCGTCTGCGTCGAATGTCGCCAGCTGCTCGTCGACTTCGTCTACTTCTATTCGACGAAGAACTCGTCCGTCTACTGCGGCAGACACCACGCCGAGACACTCAGGCCCAGATGTAACTCGTGCGACGAAGTACGACCACCTATTGTTTGACTGATCAGTTATATTAACTGTCCTAAAGGGGCATAAACCCTGTTGTTGCCATCAGTTTAGCTCTTAAGGTCAAAGGTCAAGGTCAAACGTCACAAAAAAATCCAATCATTTCCAGGGTTTACCACAAACGCACCGGTATATTCGTACCGAGTTACATCATTTCAGCTCAGCAACTCTCGGTTTTCGAGACAGACGCGCTGAAAATACCCGCTTCGCCAGCGTATGGGAACGAGGTCCTGACGATTGGATCTCGCCCACGCCGCGGTCTCTCTTTCTGACTGTGGACACTGGAACTTGGAATTTCGAAATGTTGCGAACTTGTTTGTTATTGCCTGTACAGTCACGCAGAATTCATAACTTTCACCGCAAGACCACTCGGTGTTATCGTTATTTGGATCTCCGGTCCAATTATCTTTGGGCATTTCATTTCTAGTTTATCGTAGCGACATAGCAACAAACAATTTATTTTTAAACTTTTGCGAATTTTATTATCTCTTGATTTAACTTTAAATTAAATTATTTCAACTTTATACCTGCATTTGCTATTACAGTCAGTGAGAAGATTTAGAACATAACTGGCTCAGTTTGAGCCAATGAATACGTTAAGTATATAAAATATGAATAACGAAAAAAAACGAGAGCACTCGGAGAGCGTAGACCTCTGCCAAACTCTATCTGGTGTGCGGACCCGGAGACCGAAATGGATGACTTACAACGTTCAACGTAGACTAATTCTTGTCCAAAGATATGAGAACATTTTCACGAAGATCCGATTAGTAGTTTTCAGGCATAATATGTGAAGTTGCTAACAGACCAACAGACAGAGAGACAAACGCCGGGTAAACACTACATATGATCTCCTTAGCGAAGGTGGTGATAGGCCTAATATTGGCGACGGTGATAATGCTAATTAGCCTAGCCTACAGGTACGATGCTACACACAATATGTTCAACGTGCGCCTAGAAATTTACCGGTAACTACTGCCCGCTTAGCACGACGTCAAAATAATCTAAGTTAATATTTATAAAACAAAACTAAAACAGAAGTGTGCGTATACGTTGGTGTGCAGCTGATATTCGCCGAGCAGTGCACGGAGGCACACGGCCACTGCTACCACGTCGACCACTACGTCTGTGGCGAGTGTCAGTGTCCGCTCGCCGGTAACCAGTACGTCATGCTCGCCGGACGTCCATACTGCACCGCATGCTTCCACTCCGCATACGCCGACTACTGCTGCGCCTGCGGACGAATCATCGCCGTCGAGCAGCGTCACGTGGTACACGAAAACCGGAAGTGGCACGACAGCTGTTTCCGGTGCGAGGGTTGCGGCAGCGCGCTGGTCGGACGCGCATGCTTACTCATCGCCGACGGCCGAGTCTTCTGTAGCGCCCCGGACTGCGCCAATCAGCGACGAGATAAACTACTTCCGGTCGACGACTCACGTGATAATGATGACGTCACAGAATGTGAAGAGGAGCTTGTACAGAAGCATGCTGAACAGCGGACGTTGCATCATCATCAGCAGCAGCAGCAGCATCAGTTGTCAGACGATAAGATACGGCTAGTCAGTCGGCAGACCACCGTCTAGTAGAGTCTAACTGGCGCCGGTTACACAACTGAACGGCACTCAACCGTTCAGTAACAGATAACGGCATTAAGCTACCATATATAATACTCCACGTCAGTGGTAGGGATGTGCGGAGTACTCAGCTAATCGGGTGGCTTGAGCTATAAAATAACTCGACCGTTATTTTCGAGTTCGACTACTCGAGAATTCAAAAATTCAAAACATGCTAATTTCTATACGCCTCTTTATCATGGAGCTTTCATGCTGGATGTGAATGTTGTAAGCTGCCTCACTGTTGCGAGCTTGTTATATAAGGACTTCTTAAGATGTTCTCGCATTATTGTCGACTCGTTTTAAACGGCTGTTTCATTACAGTTGAATGAGCAACTGCAGGTGTCAAGTCTGTTTTGGGCCACCCTGTAGTTAACAGACACTTCCGGTATCCGGTAGCCTATCCAGTACTCGATAAGAAGCTTGACAGAGTACTAGTACTCCAGCCAGGGCTTCCGCTAACGGGCGTACGGGCGTATTATAGACCCCCTAGCGTACGTACGCCAAACTCAAAAAGCTTAACGGAAGCCCCGACTCCAGCTGTAAAAAGGTCGATTCAAACAGCGCTACTCAGCGGTTCTTGAAACCTTTTTAGTTGCTGCACGCAAACCTTACCAGATCCGTGAAACCCTCACAGCGCTATCAAACCGCATGTCCAGTCCCAGTGACTATAGCGACAGTTACATATAATACGTCGAACGAATGGCCGTGCTAACTGCCGTTACGTTACGTTACGTTTTAATTTAAAAACTGTTCAGTTGTTTCACACTGCTTAGTACATTAGGCCTGTCGGTAGTTAGAACAAGAGCTCAGCTGTAGCTGAGAGCCTGAGATGGCAGCGCAATGTTGCACAAGTCGAATTGTCGCTGTCGAGTGGGGGACCTCTCTTTAACGCATTCTTTCTACGTTATCTCTGAGTGAGAATACAACCATAAATCATATATTGCTGTAAACTAGATTCTTTGGCCTACATTTCTGTTGCAGGTAACTCCAACCACGGTGAAGCAGTTGGCCCCTAAGGTATCGAATTTGGCAAAATAACGCAAAATAACGGCCATTTCGCCGTTAAAGGTCGTTCATGCAAGGTCATCAATTTCGGTGCCTCCTGTGTGCGAATAACAGTAACTTGGCACATCTCCTATCTTGCACTGTTTCCGAGATATGGCAGATCATTGGTCTAATTGTCGGTGTCTACAGGGGTGCCTCTTTTAACGCACTCGTTGCGGGTGAAACCCTAAATTCAGGCTGCAAAATTTGTCCCCAAGAAGCTAGAAGCTACACTCTATCGTACACTGATGTAAAGCATATGTTTCGATATCCTGAACCGTTTAGGCATGACGGAGGGATAGTCAGACAGACAGACATTCTGAGAGAAAATGCCGCGCTGTCAATATACTGATTGGCTTTAAAACTTTTAATAAAGTATCTCCTGCTATGTGGCCATTTTTCGCACTTCCTATGACCTCTTACACTCCGCCCTCAGGGGTGCAGCTGCCCTGCATGGTTAAGACGCCCTGCTCTACGCGCTGCACTAAGCGCCAAAATGTTGTAATGCATCAATTGGGAACCGAACAAACACTTTAAACACTTCCATCACTAAAATCGTCTCAAGTAAACAAGACACAAAACGTTTCAGTTGAGCGTACACATGCCGCTCCTCTCTTGTCAATGATTAAACTAAATATTCTACTATATTGCGGTTATTAATCGGGGGCATCCATGCCCAATGGGGTATACATTTCCAAGGGGCGTGGGTCACGGGTTCGAAAATGTAGTCTCTGCAAAATGCAAGTGTTCCGGATTCAGGCGCACGCGTAGCCAGGATTTCACAATGGGGGGGGAACAGAAGCTGCGAGGGTGCAATTTTTTCCTCAAAAAAGTTTACAATCTTTTTTTTAATCGTCGCCCTCGATTTCAGACCCACTGATCACTTCTGGTAGAGAGAACGCTGTCCCTTTACTGAATAAAGCAGACCCTACGTCCCAACAAAGCCAGTTTTTTTTCGTAAAAATCCACTCAATCGACGATTGGGGGCATGGCCCCTGCCCCTGCCCCTCCCCTGGCTACACCCCTGTCCGGATTTCGGGTTTATCCTGCAAACAACGCTTGTAATTAATTGATAATGGTGACTGATGACTTTGACAGCGCGGTGAAGGCGGTATGGGTATAACATCATGATTCGTTATTGATCGCGGCAGGAAGACGGTGAGTAACTCACGCACTACATCATTCCGGAGAGCAAAACACACGCCTGAGATGCATAATCAAAGCAGATGTCAAATAAATGTACACAATAAATGAACGTACAAATATCGGTTGCATAACTGTAATCAAATCGACGCCGGATTTAGGCATTTAGGCCAAATAAATAAGCTACGGTTATATATAGGGTATCGCAGACCCACAGTGTGACGGAGCCTATTAACATCAAATATTGTTTTGCAGTTGTTACATTTCGTTATAATTCTCTTAAAATAATTAACGCAATTAACACAAACTATGAAAAACCATGCACAAAATGCTATGCGCCTTGCAGTGGCGTCACTAGGGTTGGCGTCACCCGGTGCGGTCACTGATGGTGTCACCCTATTTTCCCCTAAAAAACTGACGACCTTTTTAGTCATCGTCACCACTCCCACCCTCTCCCTGCCTTCCAAAAAATAGTTTCTCCAGCACCCTTTGCAAAATTCAGCCGCATTTTTTACTTTCATCAGGGTGTCACCCCTTTCGATGGTGTCACCCGGGCGGTCGCCCCCCGTCTCCCCTCCTTAGTGACGCCACTGGCGCGTTGGTGGGATGGACCTGATGGGATTGAAGCCTAACCCTTAGGACCTCTCTTCCTTCAGTGCT
>Ga0066192_1000150_pt1 | contig 12204 bp, 2 predicted proteins | sample WorMetvacBELIZE1_FD_58707 | JGI IMG/M metagenome (GOLD analysis project Ga0066192, IMG submission 58707) | Marine gutless worms symbiont microbial communities from Max Planck institute for Marine Microbiology, Germany - Olavius vacuus BELIZE.1... | ecosystem: Host-associated > Annelida >... | reverse complement strand
TTCGTCAGAAGTCCGGCGATCATTTCGTGTTTCAGCAGGACGGCGCGCCGTCGCATCGAGCGAAGTCGACCGCCGTCGAGTTCCTGCAGCGTACCGTGGCGAACTTCATTGAACCGTCTGTATGCCCCCAACAGCCCGGACTTGAACCCATTACGCTGTATGGGGGACTCTGCAGCAGAGCGGGAATTGCATTCCGATTTCCAATTTGGACAGAGTGCGCACCTGCTGGGAGAATCTTGACCAACAGATCGACAAGACTGTTGACCAGCGGCGTGACAGACTGAAAGGCTGTGGTTCGAGTGAATGGTGGACACACTTAAGTTGTTTTGATTATCTGGTTCATTTGCTGACTTTGCTGTCATGCCCTGTTGTGTAGCGTATGAGTTTTAAGAACATGCGTGCGTCTTGCTATTATATGTATAGCGTTACTGCAAGAAGTATACATCTGGCAAATAATCACGGGGAATAATCAAGTTCAAGATAAAATGTATGTCATTCTGTGTAGAAATAATTTACGTTTAAAATGATATAGGCACTGTGTTAGCCTGTATTTTAATAAACAACTGATAACAAAGGGTACGGTTTTTATTGGCCACCCTGTAAATAAGAGCACCCAGCACTATACGTATACGCTTTTCTTGTGGAGACGAACATTTTGAATACGACAAAAAAGTTGCCTCCAGACACGTCTTTGGTTCAAAATGTACCGAAATGATTTCGCGTTTGGGGAAGAAAGAAGCAAAGACAATGAAACCTCTGAACTGCTTTGATCAGTGGCTACGCTACTGCCTTACACCGCTGAAACTGGCACTGCAATTTACGACGGAGAAAACAGGAAACTGGCGGAGGCATTAATGGCACAAAACCAGCTTATGCTAGGCTAACCTAATCGGACACTACTTGAAGACTGTGAATGCTTAGAGTTTCTGTAAAGTTCACTTCTTAGAACAGTGGTTTGGTTTGTTTCATCGGTTAGCACAGTAGGCCTATAATAAGTCCTATACTTAGGCCTACAGAGGCGACTTTTGCGATCTGTACATTACGGGCAAGGGCAACTATTAACATTTACCAGAAATTCTACAGATGTTCTTACTCTGCGTGTGCACGGTGGTCTCTTAGAAGTCAGGCCAAGCAATCCCAAGCATCTTTGCGTTCAAGAAGTACGTGCATTATTGGTAAAAAAATTCATCAGCGACAATCAAAGGCCATGCATCTGACAGGAGTACATGGAGGATCTGTGAAAGATCCGTTAAAATTCGACAGGAACGTCAAGTCGTCAAGGCATCACTAATAGAGATGAGAGCGTACCAGCAGTGGCGTCACTAAGCTTGGCGTCACCAGGTGCGGCAGCTGATGGTGTCGCCCTATTTTTCCTAAAAAACGACGACCTCTTTTATAGTCATTATCCTATGAAAGAGACGACCTGTTTTTAGCTGTCGTCTCATCACTCCCACCCTCTCCGCCAACGTCGTTTGTCCAGTGTTCTTTGTAAATTCAGCCACAAAAAAATTTAATTTAAAATTTAATTTCATTCGGGTGTCACCCTCCTCGATGGTGTCACCCAGGACGTACCAGTTGAGCCACGTATATGACGACTTGCTTTTTTCCAGACATCTCATGGACAGTGGATGACAGTTCAAAACAGTGTCTCCAACAATTTTGCGAGCAGTTTGTGGTTTTTCACCAATACCGGTACATGTAATTCAGACAAGCGCCTATGCAGGTCACTTTGGCGAGGAACCTTTTTGTAGAGTGGACTTATCTAGTAAGTAAGCTTCATAATTAGTTGATTATGTTTGGAGTTCTCTTCAATCCAGTGTCTTATAACTGAAAATAAATGGAGCGACAGAAGTACTGCGATAATAGCAATAAAGTGACAAATTCACTGCAGCCAAAGTCAAAGACCGCCTAAACCATGTTTATATGAAGAACAAGCAGCAGCCATGCAGAACATATACACAATATTTAGCGTAGCAACAGCAACAGCAGCAGAAACAAACCACAAACCACAAGTTTTTTTTATAAAACATCCAAGCCACCAAGCTATACAGAAACATTACAATCAGACGCACAAGTGACTCAAGCATTGATAACATCAGGAAGGGATTCCACGCGTTTTAGGGACGCGACAACGCAACAATTTGAATGTTTTCGGCAGCTGAAAAATTGGTTAAAATTTTTCACACATTTTAAGAGTTTTTTTTAACATTTTGTTGTCCACACAATGGCACAGCAACACAACTTTGCAAAATCACTAAGAGCTATTCAACAAATCTGGGAAAGTAATATACAAATTTTAAGCAACTGGTGACTTATCATAAGGAAACAGTCATTTCTGTTGAGTTAATCTGCAACAACAACAAAATTATTGTAATTGTCAAAGCATGCAGAATATAAAAGTATGTAACAGGTTTAATTTTCACTCAAATCCATACTTACATCCACAAGGTTTTTAACAAGCTGAAATGTGCATTCAATGGATGAGGATTTCTGAAGAGCTCTGTCACATCCCTAGACTGTACTTTAGCCTTCAGAAAGCAGATCACATGGCGAAATATTCCTAAATACACTGTACTAACTCGGTAACTGATTTTATTATGTCTAGTGACTGAGATTTCTGTAGTGATGCTGAGCAATGCACACACAGTATGCACACCACAAAACCAATAATCACACAGACTAACCTAGTGAATACAGTCTGGTTATGCTGGTGCTGAACTGCCTGTCAACTGAACTATCAACGCAACCGACAAACGCCACCACCAAAGCTATGCATCACAACATCTGTGACAAAATGTCTGCAACCCTGCAGCATCACACATTACTGCAGCACACGATTTGCGTAATATTACTCACATCGACATCAAATTTCACATGGCTGCTCACTGGTTAATTTATCAACTCAAACATTTCTCAGCAAACTATTACAGTAACCAGATTTTTAAATTCAGACTGTGTGACAGGTTAACAAACACAGTAACTAAGGTAACATGTGGAAACAAATTTTCTCAGTGTTATAAAACGAATACAAAATGGCACACTTCCTAATGCTGAAATAAATACAATAGGATTACCTAGTGACCACATTCATCCATTTAAACGACAACCGTTCATTCTGTTGCACAAATCTCAACCCTCACTGAAAACGTCAAGATAAAAATCACCATCTTTTTAATACAATAGTAATTAAGTTGTGTAGTAATTTGTGTACATGATGCAAAAACATATGATTAAATTACTAGATTAAGTCTTTACATGACACAGCTACGTTGCAACTGATGACCACAACCAACTGGACATGGGATGCATTCATTACTCAATAACACCTACAGAGTTATTAATCCTCAAGTATTTCCAATACAGTACATAAGGGAAGAGCAGCTATCATCTAGACAAACATTCATGGATAACTCAACCAGCTGTGTACAGGAGATGGCAGAATTAACAGTTGCCAACCACCTGGAATTCTTCTGGGCTGTACCATAATTTATCGACATTGTCCAGAAAATGCAGGCTGTCTTTTCTGGACAGTACACTGAGGAAGAAAAGTAAAATCAGTGTTGCTTTTTGTTGCATATTTTTAACATTATTTGGTGTCCAGGCACTCCATCACTGCGTACAGACAGACCGGCATTCTGGCACTATCTTGCTTGGCATAGTTTCCTTTACACATCAGACAATTAACGCTACTGATCAGTAACAGCAAACTAGCAAGACTTGATCAGCTCTTTGCCTTTCCCTTCACTTTTTCACCCATCAAAGATCTTCACTGTTGCTACATTAAATTTGTACATCGGCCAGTTAGCTACCAGAACAGCATGTTCACATACGTGTCTAGAATTTCTGACATACAAGGATGGCAACCCTAGTTAGAAACTATTCATTCACACACTGTCGGATGTTACCTTGTCATTGACCCATATGTGAACGTGGCCAAACCAAACAAGCCATGCAGCATATACGGCAATGACAACTTATGGACGAGACCAACAACACCTCCGTGTACTGCATCAACCAGCAGAAGGCGTACTGAGTGATGACCTGGTGATGGAGTTAACAAGAAAACATACACAGATCACAGCCACAAGCAGCGTATCCAACATTCACCAGAAACATACTTGCTGCAATGCAGCATGTCAAGAATTACGAGCACAGCACTGCACACTTAGCACAGCATGGCGGTCTGCTTTCACTGCCACTAACATGTCAAACAGCTACTTCTGACTGGCCACATGTAACGGAACAGAAATACATACAGTATCACAAACAATGACCGTTTCGCGCAATTTCATGCTTGCAAAACTGAACAATTCAAAACAGTTGCCTTCAACTCACCAATCAATGAAGCCGGCAACAAGCATTTTAACCTGTATTTGGAGCTTACAGTCTCTCCAACACAATGAACATAAACCCATCTAAGCAAGTGTATTAAAAAGGCGTCAGTTCAACGCCACCATCTATCTGTGCAGTGCGGAGCATAGGTATAATTTTTGGGCAGATACACTCCTTGTCCCAGATGCCATCAATATCTCGCATATCCTATCAGCACAAACCAAATGTAACTCCATCACAGCAGTAACAAGATTTGGCGAGCTGAAAAGAACTTAAATTTACAAAAATCCGGAAAATGCGTGCTTTGAATTAAATTCAGTTTGGTTTCGTCACTGAGCAAGATGTCACCTCATAAACAGTCGAGTGATTAGTTCATGAATACATACAGATATCATTACCGATTGCGGATTCACGTGCACAAAAATGAATGGAATACGTAATTCACAAGTAAATACACACAAACTACTGTGTTTGTAACTTTATAAATTACACTGCAACATCACTGAATTCGGTCAACTACAACCTTAATCTGCAACAGCATAATAATTTATCCAAAAACGTGACAGCTGGTAATGCCTGGTAACGAGAAAAATTACATTTTAATAAAAAGATGACAAAAATCGACATTTCAGCACTTAGAACTTCAAATACTCTCAGCTGAACGAAAAAAAACGTATACAAATGTAACATGTCAATATAACAAAGATGCAACTAACTGCCGATATAAATTTGCTTTTACAATAACTCGTAATAACAACTAATTAGAAACGAAGCATATTTACAAAGTACTCTTGATAGCTGCCTGCCTGTTTTCTAATTTTATATTAATTAGTGTAATTATCTATTAATAATAATTATCCAGCAGACCTCAAAACAACGTGCACACAATGCTGTGAAGCTACACTTGCATGATGCTAAATTTTTTAATTTGCAGTGACGCAGACGCCGTACCCTAACAAGAGCATTACAGCATGCAATAACGAAGGCCTTGCACACGAAGTGTTAAGACCATCACACACCACTCGCTACAGAAGTGCGCCAACAGCAACAGCAACAGCATGATTTACGTTTAACCTTCATTACATTCATCACTTAACAGCAAAATAAACAGAAAAAACAGCGACAGTAACACCACTTGACAGCCAGTATACTAGGGCCATGACCATACTTTCTAATCCGTTTGCAGCATTTGAATATCAGAGGTCAAAATTTGTGTCACTGTCACATTTGTCATCCTGATCCACGGTAGAAAACAGGACCATAAAAATGGCAGAAATTTTGACAATTTCAAAATGTTCGTGAAAATAGCATCAAGTAAAATTTTTGTTGCATATGCATGTAGAAAATTTAGCCCAATTAATGCAGAGTTGTCCTGCATCGCTCTTGACATAATCTGTATGCTGTATAGTCTGCAAACCTCAGCCCTAACATATACAACACTGCCATAATGTGCAACGAAACAGTCGCAACGATCGTGCACAGAAGTCATAAGATACAGTCGCTGCAGCACAGCATGCCATTTGGAGGTTGTCATGCCAACACGACAGGACGGTGATGCTTCAGGCAGCAGTCAACAGTTTCTGTCATTTACGATGGTAGCTGCGTCACCGACAACCCTGCCAAGCGTTGCCAATGTCTGCCAGGTCCCGCTGCCAACGAGCTTGTGCAGACGTTGTTGATGAAGTTCCCTGCGGTCCGGTGGCTATGAATTGCAATGCTTCAGCAGCGGCTACTACCAGTTCTTCATTATCTGCAGCTACCCGACATGACTCCGTCGGCTTCGGCTTTGACTCAGCCTTTTCGTCGCCCTCCAGGCAGCGGATAGCTTCCACTATTGTCTCTAAGCTGCCTCTTCGATGTGTGCTGGCGCTCGAAGAGAACGGCCCTGCGGTAGTACTGCGGCCTCGATGCTGTGAGACATCTAAGTGCATGTACTCGGAGGATATGCGACGCTCACGTTCAAGCTGTCGCTGAAGGTCTGCAATCTGCCGTCGAAGTGCATCAACGACCGGTCTGTCACCTGACAGTTCACCACACAGCACTTTCGGAGAAAGCATTCCACCAATGCCTTCGTCCGACGATTCGGTGTCCAGCTTACGTCGCTTGGACATGCTGGAGGAGGTAGCGGAGATGCTAGAGAGCCTAGTGAAATTGTTATCATCGTCATCTACTTCACAAATGTCGATACCAAGAGCTCGCAGCCGTCGCGTGAGGCGATCGTTGCACGTAATTAAGTACGAACGGTCGTTTTCAAGAGCACAGATGTACTCGACGGCCTTCTGCAAAACTGAAGCCTGCACATTGTAAACAAATCAACATTTTACTTAAATTGATAATTAAACTTCCATCATTTAAGCAAAGCCATAGTACACAGCATTGGGACAACATTGTGTTTTCTTTGCGTGCACTTGTAGCATTTTGTGGGCAGTTCATAAACTATCAAGCAACCCTCTAAGCTTAATAGTATTAGTCCAGCCTGCAATTTTGCTGTCAATCTTACAAACTGTGGTTTTACAGCCCGTGAAGTTTTCAAAATTCGATAATTCTCAGTCACATGGCAACCAACTTGAGTCATGACACTGCAACTTCTACAAGAAGCTCAAAGACACCGTGCGACTGCTGCATGGGTCATTTTTGGAAAAATACAACAGAAAGAGGATATTCTGCACGGAACCTTCTAGGTCTATCTTCAACCACTGTGATGTAATCGGACTCCGATTACTATCGAATTCAGTGAAATAACACAATATAAGATTACACCGTATCAAGGTCATTCAAAGTCACCGATGTCGGTACCAAGTGAAAGACTATATATGCAACTACCTATTAGTGATGAATACTAACTTACAACATGCTATCTTGTATTGTTTCGAAGTTATTGCAGATTTTTGTTCAAATATGGTACAAAAAATGGCCAATTTGCATTATCCAGATACTCTATGGAGGCTTATAGGCAACGTACACTGTTCATTTTGCGCTCACAGGAAAGCATGTAGTGGACTTACTATTCGTGTTAACCGAGCTTTTTTCACCGGCTGTTATGGCTGAGGCACTATAAACGAGCACCGGTTGGTCACCAGCTTATTTGAAGATCTAGAAGATCGGTTTCAGCCAAATTTTCACACAGCAGGGGACTTCCCCCACCAACCATTTTTGCACAGATATATAGGTCAATGAATTTTACAACTTTGTTGCTAATGGTTTTCACACAAAGAAACTTTGCAGCACACTTACTTTGCGAGAAGCGTAATTTTAGACGGAAAACAGCAGCTTTGCATTTTTGAGCCCCCTAGGGGAGGGGGCTTAGGGGCAACTTATGCTGTTCATCTTATGCTCATTGGATAGTGCGTAGTGGACTTCCTATTAGCGTTAAATGAACTTTTTTCGCTACGTGTTACGGTTGAGGCGCTACAAGAAAAAATCTATTGAAAATCAACGTTTTCGAAGGAACAGCGTCAGTTTGGCACTAAACTTCAGGTAGAAGGGGTTGTCACCCACCAACCATTCTTCTTGTCAGGAAACTAGGATGAACTATCTTTCATGTGATATAAGAACGACCGCACAAGTTTCTTTTGTTTTGTCACAATCTACACTTTGACGGATGAACAGTCAGACATGCCCTCGCAATTACGTGCATTGAATTACATGCAGCTGCAGGTAAAATTACAGCAGAGCACACTTTTGTCTGTCCACCCATAATTTATCACTCATATACTGTGTCAAAATGACAACTTATGAAATGACTACCACTTTCCAGTAACCTAATAATTTCTAAATAAAATACTACACAGAAAATTCTGATGGGATCATCCTCATCCAACACAACTAAAAGATGAGATATAAAAAAAAACTGATTTTACCAGTAACCTTTGAATATATTCAAGCTACAGCTTATATTTAACTCTCTAAAACTCGTTCTGGGTCCACTATTGTTACACCAAAAATTAGCACAAGTACAAAACAAATTGCATGGATTTCTCACATTCATGTGCAGTATCTGACCTGAAGTGAACATTAAGCTATCTACCTACACTAGAGCCTGAAAACAGTGCTAGGTTACCCATGGTTACCCACACAATGCTGAAAAAGATCTATACTGGGTGATGATCAGCACTCATGACCTCAGGTGATCCTGACTGCCTGGTCAAGGTCATCAGAGGTCGAATGGAAGATCCCAAAGGAAATTTGATGTGAAGTGCATGTGCATAATGTCCTATTCATCTTCTTCATTCATCAACCCATCTCCGACCATACGCTGCCAGTGACTGAGCTGAATGGATGAATGTGTTCCACGTTTCCTGTCTCTGATACATCCATTTCTGTTCCTCTTTGCTCTAGGTCCTCTTTGTCACAATCTACCCATCTTTTCTTCTGTCTTCCACTGCTTCCTGTACCCAAAACTGAACGTTGCTAGTGCTTTTTTTCTGCTAGTAATCTGGAGTTATTCCTCTGCTTATATGCGAACCACTGCATTCTGCATCAACGTATCTTTTGTATCAGTGTACACAATATATACACTAGCTTAGTAAAATGTTTAGTTATACAGTATGACAGTACAATCCATCTCTAAATATTCATCACAAACTGCAAAGAAACTGCTTGGTTAGCATGTAGCAGGAATACTTCGTACATTTATTTATACACGATGTTCTATACACAAAAATTTTGGTTAATTTAAACCACAAGTAAATTCCAGGACTGTCCAGGTCCTAGAAATTTTAGAAAAAATCTAGGACTTTCCATGAAGCATGGGCGTGACAATCACCAACTTTTAGGAAAACTACAAGAACGAAGACAGAGTGGCTGAGACAGCTGAGCTTCTTGTTTCTGTACATTGTAGGTTATGTATGTCGGAGTCGGTCCGCTGTGAACAAATGAAATGAAGTGCATGTGTGTGAGTGTGACCTTGCTCAGCTTGTCTCCATCTCGTGGCTGAAGCATCTTGCGTAGAGCTTGAAACCCAGCGTTGATGCTCTGCATGCGACGTCGTTCGTTGCTGTTGGCGATCTCGCGCCTTGCCTTGCGTTCGCTGTCACGTGGTACATAGCACGTTCTACGCCCACAACAACAAACATATCATCACACATCCTCCACTAGTCTATGAATCTCGGTGAGTAAGCGGAGTTTTACATGCCTTATGACACACGCCAGGAATTTCAGTGATGTTTTCTAGATAACTGAGTAAACTGACTGCACTGGCACTGACCGCCAAACTTGCCACACACCGTCGACCAGAATGCCTTCGCTGGAGATCGATTTTTGAATGAGTAATTTTTAACCACGTTTGGCCTCATGGTGACCCCGACCTCTGACCTTTTACACACAATAGATGAACAGTTCATCTTCGTCCCTCGACTGCAACTAAGTTGTGAATGCGGCAAAACTCCCAAAAGCGGTTTGCAAGGTATAATGTTCATGGCCCACGCATGCACTCAGAGACAATCCGAAAACACAATGCCTTCGGTGGATAACTGTTGGTGAAGGCACAAAAAACAAACCTTAAACAAACTAACTGAAAATAAAGTAAAAAAACACAAAACCTAAATACAAACCAACAGACCCTACCCAGTTCACTTGTAAGAACTGCTCATATGACTACTTACAATTGTGGCACATTGCGCAGCACTGCCTAGTAGAGATCATCTTTCCTCCTATTCTCCAATCATGCTTGTATACTTGAGCAGTGGAAGAGAGGTGTTTTACTATGCGACACTACCGTACTTCAAGATCTTACACAGCTATGCCAACCAAATATTAAATCCTTCACCATCAATAGGCGCCGGATGCATTAAGCAATCAGGTTGTATGCTACGTGCATCCGTCCGTCTGTGAGTCCGTTTTTCACCTCTGTATCTCCTGAATGTATCGAGGTATTTCAATGAAACTGAATTCATCACTATCAGTCCACATAACACTGATGACGATCAAAAGGTTACTGGGTCAAAGGCCAAGGTCAAGGTCAGCCTGCAATGGCTGTAGACATTTTGTGAACGAGAATAGGAGATAGCTCCTGAACCAATGAAGGAAAATGAATCAGAACGTATCAACATTTTGATTATTTGCCATGGTCGGACCAAGAACTGTTTAGGTTTCCAAGGTCATGGGTTCAAAGGTGAGGGTCAAAGAAACGTTTTCTGACATAGGCATAATGATTAACAATTTGCTGCCCATTTAGTTTAACTATCAAACGTAATGACAAAAGTCCTGCATCACCATTTGTTGATGACAACTCCAACATTCATTAGTAAGTACATCATATACTTATAGAATGGTAAAAATAAAATTATTTACATTATTAATGCTCTGCAAGCAACATGGCATAATGCACAATAATTGCATATGCGCTAAATGTGATTTAAATAGGCCTATATTAAATGTTATTCCATCCAGCTCACATCTTTCTCCACTATACCCTAATTTTAGCTTGCATGAAGCAAATGAACAGAATCAAATGAAGTCCCCGAGTGGAGCTCAAATCTGCACGCTGCCATCAGTTCTCTCAAGGTCATATTCACACCCAAGTATATCAATTTCTGATCAGCAGTTCTTCAGTGACTACAGTCAGACAGAGAGAGACAGACAGACAGACAAACACGCACACACCGACAGAGCAAAAACATCTGCTTCATTCAGCTTAGCTGGCTGCAGATAATGAAGTGTAACTGGCAAGCTAGACTGCTGACTCAATCAGCTGTTTAACAGCACGTGACTCATGTGATAGGCATAACGTTTGTCACTCACATCCAATCAACAGCTGTTAGCGCCACGCGACGGCACAGCACGTGCAGTCTCGCATCACACGACCTACCGCAGCGCTACCGCTACCGCTACCGGCGCCGCACTGTCATCTGACTATGACTTGTCATCTGAGTCTGACGCATTCATATCAAATCAAATCGGAACGATTATTCACGCAACATCCCTACCGACGTATGCAGCACTTACAGACTGTACTATCTGGCAAAAAGAATTAATAGTTTAAAAAATTAATTAATGCAATGCGCCGCTATTTTTGGACATCATACACGAAGTGGCATGGCACTGCACGTTTGTTACAACAGTTTTAAAAAGATCAAAGAAAAAACGGCTACCTACATGGGGCACTTAACAGGTACTTTCTCAAGTCGCCACATTTATTATGCTGGACTTCTGCCGTTGCTTTGGAATACATTACAGTACCGGTCTTAAATGCTACTATGTTCCTAGCATTCACTCATAATTTAGTCGTGCTGTTAGGCCGCCTGTATTAATAAGCGTCACGTGACATATCACAGAATAGGCCTTTCTGCAACTTAGGCCTATCTGCAACTACACTCATTTTTTTCTTTAACATTACGGCCTGCGTATCAATAATGAGAAGCCGATCGGCACTTGTTGCTTGATAAGTATCAAGTAGGTTCTACGCGTATAAATACTGGGCCTCAAAATTCATCATTCACCTTGAAGCCCGTGAGTCACTCACAACGACCTCGGAACTACAGGTGCAGCAGGCGTTCTACGCAGCAGGGTGTGCCACGTAGTACGTACCGTACCCACGGCACTGTGGGCCACTAGCCCAGTGGCACTACTAGCTCCAGGCTAAGCCTGTCAGGCCCCGCATTCAGGTGTTACACAGGCACATACACACAGTCACACGCTAGCTGCATGCAGTGCGCTGCTAACGATTCATTCACAAATGTCACAATACACCCACCTTATTCAATACCCACGCAGGCCCGTACGCAGCGTAAGCAGCCATTGTGAAAACAGATTCTTAAGGCCTGCTCACACAGCGCGCGTGCACGCTGCAGGGCCGGGAGGGGAGGGGGTGCAACGGGGAAATTTTCTGAAACTCAAAACGTCCGTGGACGCATGTTATATAATGCAGAAAAT
>Ga0066192_1000149_pt1 | contig 12217 bp, 13 predicted proteins | sample WorMetvacBELIZE1_FD_58707 | JGI IMG/M metagenome (GOLD analysis project Ga0066192, IMG submission 58707) | Marine gutless worms symbiont microbial communities from Max Planck institute for Marine Microbiology, Germany - Olavius vacuus BELIZE.1... | ecosystem: Host-associated > Annelida >... | reverse complement strand
GCTTGAATCAAAGCATCCACCACATCTTTGCCACCGTTGACGACACTCATCACCCCTTTTGGTAGACCCGCTTCGTCTAGCAACTTAGCGATGTAAAGAGTAGAGCTTGGATCCTTCTCAGAAGGTTTTAGGATGAAACAGTTACCACACACAATCGCCAGCGGGTACATCCACAGTGGCACCATCGCAGGGAAGTTGAATGGCGTGATACCTGCGACAATACCGACTGGTTTGCTGTCGCTCCAAGCGTTGATACCTGGGCCTGTCGTGCTGGAGTATTCACCTTTCAAAAACTCTGGCGCGCCACAAGCGTACTCCACGTTTTCAATACCACGCTGTAGTTCACCCAGCGCATCCGGCACGGTTTTACCATGTTCTTCGCTGATCATTTTAGCGATGGTGTCTTTATTGGCTTCTAACAGCTCTTTAAAACGGTACATCACACGAGCACGTTTTAGCGGCGGCGTTTTCTTCCAAGCGGGTAATGCGGCCTCTGCTGCGCGAATAGCTTGTTGTACTGTTTCTTGGTTACCCATTTCCATTAGGCACGTTACGGCACCAGTTGCAGGGTTAAAAACTTCAATTGTTTCGTTGCTGTGGCTAACCATTTCGCCGGCAATCAAATGCGTTACTGTTTCCATTGTGTTCAATACCTTTTCTTAACTCGTCAAAAATCAAATGTGTAAAACTTAATCCAAAGACTGCAATGTCTCGTGTACAGCGCTAAACAAGCGCTCTAAATCCTCTGCTTGGGCATTGAACGTTGGCCCAAATTGCAACGTGTCACCGCCAGCGCGAACGTAGAAACCTTTGTCCCACAATGCCAACATCGCTTGGTAAGGACGGGCTGTTGGATCACCGTCTTTAGGCTGGATCTGCAATGCCCCCGCCAAACCGCAGTTGCGAATATCGACTATGTGCTTGGTGCCCTTGAGTGCATGAAGCTTGTCTTCGAAAATCGGTGCAAGTTCAGCTGATTGTGGAATCAAGTGATCGCGCTCTAAAAGATCCAGTGTTGCTAACGCTGCCGCACAGGCCACTGGGTGCGCTGAGTAGGTGTAACCATGAGCAAATTCAATGGCATGTCCTGCTAGATCTTGCTCCATAAAAGTTTGGTAAATCTCTTTAGAGGCAATCACCGCCCCCATAGGGATCGCACCGTTGGTAATCTGCTTAGCTGTGTTCATAATGTCCGGCGTGACACCAAAGAACTCAGCACCGGTCCATTTACCCATACGACCAAACGCCGTAATAACTTCATCAAAAATCAGCAAGATATCGTGCTGGTCACAGATTTCACGTAGACGCTGTAAGTAGCCTACAGGCGGTACAATCACACCAGCCGAACCAGACATTGGTTCAACGATAATCGCGGCGATGTTCGATGCATCATGCAATTCGATCAGCTTCAGAAACTCATTCGCTAGCGCCACACCACCGGTTTGTGCCATGCCTTTTGTAAAAGCAAGCTCTGGCTGTAGTGTGTGGGGAATATGATCGGCATCGAACAGCTGACCAAATGTTTTACGGTTACCGTTAATGCCACCTAGGCTAGTACCGCCAATGTTTACCCCATGGTAGCCGCGAGCACGACCAATCAGCTTGGTTTTGCTTGGCTTACCCTTGGCACGCCAGTACGCACGCGCAAGCTTCAACGAAGTGTCCGCACTTTCAGAGCCGGAGCCAGTGAAGATCACGTGATCAAGGCCTGCTGGGGTTTTGGCAACAATGCGCTCAGCCAATTTAAAAGACAGCTCATGACCGAATTGGAACGCAGGCGAGTAATCTAATGTGCCTAATTGCTCAGCGACAGCTTTTTGAATTTCAGCGCGAGAGTGACCGGCACCACAGGTCCATAGACCAGATAAAGAGTCGTAGATATCACGGCCATCTTTGTCTTTAAACCATGAGCCTGAAGCCTGCGTGATGATACGAGGCGTCTGATGAAATTGACGGTTAGCCGAGAACGGCATCCAATGTGCGCTAAGGTCAGCCGACTCACCATTTGAAAATTGAAACAGACTCATTGTGAAACACTCCGTAAGTTGGTATGGCTATTTTTTCTCACGGATTTAAGTTAAGTTAAATACAAACTTACTACACTCAGGTTAAGCAAATGCAAAACAAAAAGAAGCGCGCCATCATTAATCAAATTACCGATTTTGATATCAAGCTGATTCGTTTGTTTAAAACTGTGATTGAGTGTGGCAGTTATACCGCAGCAGAATCGATTTTAGGCATCACCAAGTCAGCTATTTCTATTCAAATGAGTGACTTAGAAAAGCGCTTAGATATGAAACTCTGCCATCGAGGCAGAGGTGGCATTACTCTTACTGAGGAAGGTGAGGCGGTGCTCAATCTGGCGGAAGTGCTCTTGGCATCGATAGAGCAATTCCGCAGTGATGTGAATCAGATCAACAATGATCTACGTGGCGATTTAAACATCGCGTTGGTAAATAACCTCGTCACACAACCGCATATGCGGATCACACATGCGCTGAAGGATGTGCGTGCTTTGAGTGATAAAATTAACATCAACATTACCATGTCCACACCGAGCGACATTGAAAAAGGCGTGATCGATGGTCGCTTTCACGTAGGAGCAGTGCCTTCTACCAATAAAGTGTCTGGGCTTGAGTATCGACCCCTTTACACCGAGCGTTACTATTTATTTTGTAGCGACCAACACCCATTGTTCATGCAACCGCAACCCGACCAGTCCACTTTGAACCACAGCAACACAGTGGTAACCAGTCACCGCATGACCCCAGATGCCATCGCCATGCATCAAAAGTTGAACTGCTGTGCGACGGCATCAGATCACGAAGGTATCGCTTTCTTGATACTCACAGGGACTTACATCGGCTTTTTGCCAGAGCACTACGCAGAATATTGGGTATCTAAAGGTCGTATGAAAGCCTTACTGCCCCAGCAATATTATTTCGAGTCAGAAATTAACCTCACCACAAAACGAGGCGCTCAGTTTAACCAAATATTAAATCAGTTCTTAGAATGTGTTGGCGCAGACTAATGGCTGGTTTGTACTAGCCAGCGAATAAAATTGATCAAACGCAAAATTAGCAAACAAGATGCAAATCAATAACGAGAATGATTTGCATAAAAACCAATCCTAATGTTTAATGGCGCCGTTTTTTAGTTTTCACACGCCAATAGGATTAGGATCATATGAAAACCTTTGCTCTAGCCGCCCTAAGTGCCGCCTTGATAAGTGGTGCTGCACAAGCCGAAATGACCACTATCAAGGATGTTTTAGGCCGTTCCGTCGACATTGATGTCCCAGCTCAACGTGTGGTCTTAGGTTTCTATGCCGAAGACTATATGGCCATCGGCACAGAGCAAGCCTTTGACAACGTAGTCGGTATTTCCCGTGATACATGGGAAGCATGGCGCCCAGCAAGCTGGAAGCTTTACACCGACTACCGCCCTTCCCTAAAAGACATCCCTGACGTGGGTGAAATCGAATCGCAAACCTTCTCAGTGGAGAAAGTACTCAGCCTAAATCCTGATGTTGTACTACTAGCTGATTGGCAGTACAAAGGCCTAGGTATGGACGTTGATACACTGGAAGATGCAGGCATTCCAATCGTTGTGGTGGATTACAATGCGCAAACTCTTGAGCGCCATTTACAAAGTACACACATCATCGGTGAACTAACTGGCCAAGAAGCTCGAGCAGATAAAATCGCTGACGAGTACGAAACTCTGGTCACGGATATCCACACTAAGATTGCAGACGCGGGATTGAAGAAACCACGCACTTACATCGAATTCGGTAACCAAGGCCCAAGTGAGTACTCATTTACCTACGGTAAAAACATGTGGGGTGCCATGGTCTCTAGCGCAGGTGGCGATAACATCGCTGCGCCGTTTGTGGAATGGTGGGGGCCGATTAACCCTGAACAAGTGATTGCCTCTAACCCTGAAGTGATCTTTATCGCAGGTACCGAAAGCGGTAAAAAATCAGACGCTATGGTGATGGGCCAAGGCATTGATCGTAAGCTTGCGCAACAGCGTCTTGCAGGCTTTACCAAACGCCCTGGTTGGGAAGACCTAAGTGCTGTTAAGTCTCAGCGCGTATACGGTATTTATCAAGGCGCTTCGCGTACCATTCTAGACGGTAGCATGCTGCAATTTATCGCCAAAGCTCAATACCCAGAGCTGTTTGCTGACCTAACGCCTGAACAAAACTACCTAGATTTCTACCAGCGTTACCTACCTGTAACGCCTTCAGGAACATTTGCTGTCAGCCTGACGAAATAAGCCCTGCTCACAGCATTTTCCTAACACTCGATAGTGTCTAGTCTTTGACGCTATCGAGTGTTCCATCAAAAATTTCTGATGAGGTTAAGAATGTCCAAAATACTTTCTCTGTTGTGTCTGGTGCTGCTCTCTTCTTTCGCCTCTGCCAAAGATTGGCAAATCCAAATGTTAAACTACGGTGACGCCGGTTCCATGGTATTTGAACCCAGCTACGTCCATGCTCAAGTCGGTGATACTGTCACCTTTGTACCAACCCAATCGGGTCATAATGCCAAATCCTACGTGGTTCCTGAGCAAGCCAAACAGTGGACTAGCCCGCTCAATGAGACCTACACGTTAACCCTTTCGCAAGAAGGGATTCACCTTTATTACTGCCCACCGCATTTGATGATGGGCATGATTGGGATTATTCAAGTTGGAAACGCGAGTAATATCGGCGTCATTGAACAAAAGTACCCGCGCTTACGCTCTAAAATTGCACTATCGCCAGAGCGTGCTGATGCCATTGTTGCACAGATTAAAAATTAAGCGTTCCACTACTTAAACCACATCGACTTTATCGTTAGAATGAGCCCCCGAACATTCCAGTGAAACAGAGAGTACGAGATGAAATACTTGGTAAAGTTGATTCGCAACCTTTTAGGCGGCCTTATTGTATTGGTCGATGTGGTAACGCGTGGGAGCAAAAAGAAACGTCCTGAGGCAGAACAATTAGCTGTCAACGAGGCGGCTAAAGACCTAACTTTATACCAATTCACAGCTTGCCCGTTTTGCACTAAAACTCGACGCGCCATGTACAAGCTCAACCTTCCTATTGAGAAGCGCAGTGCTTCTGAAGGCTCTCCTTACCGTGAAGAATTGCAAGCTGGCGGCGGGCAAGTAAAAGTCCCTTGCTTACGTATTTCAGAAAACGGAAACGTCCAGTGGATGTATGATTCTAAAGAAATCATTCGTTATCTTGAAAGCCGCTTTGCCTAACAATCTACTTACTTATTGAACGCTTTATTAAGCAGACCTTGGTGCAAACATAATAATGGCCATCCCCAGCACAGCGACTAAAGATCCAACAACATCCCATGTGCTGGGGCGAATGCCATCCACCAACCAAAGCCACATCACCGCACTAAAAATGTAGACGCCACCGTAGGCCGCATAAACACGCCCTGAGGCCGTTGGATGAAGCGTTAACAACCAAGCGAAGGCCATCAAACTCAACGCAGCAGGCAACAACAGCCAAATGCTTTTCCCTTCACGCAGCCATAAGTAAGGCAAATAACAACCGACTATTTCAGCCAACGCTGTGATCAAAAATAACCCTAATGTTTTCAATTCAGGCATGTGACTCATCCTTTAAGTGTGTAGCCTCTATTATCGCTTGAAGTATTTTCAGAGCAAAAAAATGCCCCACGAAAATCGTGAGGCACTTTTATAGCTCAATAAAGATGAACAATTACTGCTGAACAGACTTCGCTAGCTCAGTAATCTCGTCCCATTTACCTGCTTTTACTAGGTCAGTCGGTACGATCCAAGAACCACCCACACATAGCACGCTGTCTAGGGCTAGATAGTCTTTAAAGTTTTTCTCATTGATGCCACCTGTTGGGCAAAAACGGATTTGCGGCAGTGGGCCTGAGAATGCTTTAAGGGCTTTCACACCACCATTCACTTCCGCTGGGAAGAATTTGAAATGGTCGTAGCCGTATTCAAGGCCTAGCAAAATATCAGAAATCGTCGCCACAGCAGGTAGATAAGGAATATCGTATTCTTTGCCTACTTTTAACAGATCAGGCGTTAACCCTGGGCTGATAATAAACTGAGAACCCGCTTCAACGGCTTGAATGTATTGCTCACGTGAACAAACCGTGCCAGCGCCAACAATCGCTTCTGGTACTTCCTTACGAAGGGCCGTAATCGCTTCCAACGCGGCTTCCGTACGAAGTGTTACCTCAAGAACTGGAACGCCACCTGCAACCAACGCTTTACCTAGGTTTACCGCTTGTTCTACATCGTCTACAACAATCACTGGAACAACTGGTGTGGCAGTCATGACTTGAGCTGCTGTGTAAGTCGTCATAGGTAAATCCCCTTTTGCTTAATAGTCGTGCCAGTTACGGCCATCTTTAATTGGTAATGCCATGGACGCAGCTGGCCCCCAAGAGCCTGATGCGTACTCTTTTGGACGCTCGCTGGTTTGGTTCCAAGCGGCCATGATGCCATCTACCCATTTCCAAGCCGCTTCTACTTCGTCGTAGCGCATGAACAACGTTGCATCATCGCGCATTACATCAAGCAACAGACGCTCGTAAGCTTCTGGGCTACGTTTGTTTTGGAAGGCTTCACTCAAACTTAGGTTCAAGTCTACTGGCTGAAGGTTCATACCTTCGCCGGCACCCGGTACTTTATTCATAACCGTTAGCGAGATTTTCTCTTCTGGCTGAAGACGAATGATCAATTGGTTACGCTGTAGCTGGCGGTTACTTTCATCATTAAAGATGCTGTGCGGAATCGCTTTGTATTGAATCACGATTTCAGAGTAACGCTGACCTAGACGCTTACCGGTACGTAGGTAGAACGGAACACCGGCCCAACGCCAGTTATCAATATCAGCTCGAAGCGCCACGAATGTCTCTGTACGAGATTCAGGGTTTGAGCCTTCTTCGTCAAAGTAGCCTTTTACTTCTTTGCCGTTAATCATGCCTTTCGCATACTGACCGCGTACGGTTTTCGTGTAAGCGTTGGCACCTTCGATCGGACGCAGTGCTTTCAATACTTTGATTTTTTCATCACGTACTGAGTCAGCATCGTTACGACCTGGAGGCTCCATCGCCACCAAACATAGCAATTGCACAAGGTGGTTCTGAACCATGTCACGTAGCGCACCTGCTTTGTCGTAGTAGCCCCAACGGCCCTCTACGCCTACGGTTTCTGACACAGTGATCTGTACGTTGTCGATGTGCGCACTTGACCAAAGCGGTTCAAACAGCGTGTTACCGAAGCGGATCGCCAATAGGTTTTGTACTGTTTCTTTACCAAGGTAATGGTCGATACGGAAAATTTGCTTCTCGCCGAAGTTCTGCGTCACTTCATCGTTGATCGCACGGGAAGACGTCAAATCACGACCTAGAGGCTTCTCAAGTACCACACGCATACGCTCTTCATTTAAGCCATGGTTGGCTAAAGAAGAACAGATAGAACCGAACAAGTCTGGTGAAGTCGCTAGGTAGAACACCACATCTTTGTCGTCAGAACCCACACCGTGATCGTTGAAACGAGCAAAGTCTGACTCTTGTTGAGCGTCTACAGAAACATAGCTCAAACGCTCTTTGAAACGTGGCCAAGTTTTCTCATCGCCAATACTTTTCGGTACGAATTCGTCTAGCGCTTCACGAACCTTTGCTTGGTAATCTTCAGCACTCATATCACGACGTGATGCGCCGATGATGCGAGTATTTTTCGCCAGCAGACCGTCTTGGTCCAAATGATAGAGAGCTGGAAGAAGCTTGCGCATGGCCAAGTCGCCACCGCCACCAAAAATCACCACATCACAGGCTTTTAAACTTGCCTTCATCATTTTCTCTCCGGTTCAGTTAGGCTTGATTGACAAGATACGATGCGTAGTTAGCACATCCCATCAGCCCAGGGTATTCAGACATTACAACAAAGGTAGGAATAGGTGATACAAACGCTTTCATACGACCTTTGTCTTGCATCGCGTCGCGGAACGCGCTGCCTTTAATTTGTTCAAGATAACGCGGCACAATGCCACCAGCGATGTAAACACCACCACGTGTTTCAACCGATAGGACAAGATCCCCTGTCACACGTCCAAGGAAGGTAAAAAACTGATCCAATGTGGCCTCTGCCAGTGGATCATTACCTGCTTCAATCGCGGCACCAATTTCTGGTGCTGTTAAACGCTTTTCAATGCCTTGGCGGTGGGCCAAAGCTTCATAAATATTTTCCAGTCCCATGCCTGACAGTACACGCTCGGCTGAGACACGTTTATGACGCTCTCGTAAAAAGCGCAAAATATAATCTTCTTGGTCATTGCACGTGGCAAGATCAACGTGACCACCTTCACCAGGCAAGACAATGTTGGCACCATTATCTTGTGGTACGACACACGCCACACCCAATCCAGTTCCAGCACCCAGTACCCATGAAGCCGCTTTCGGGTCGATCTCAGAAGGCTCACCGATTTGGATCAGCTCTTCCTTCGGAATGACCTCTAGACTGTGACCAATCGCATCAAAGTCATTAAGTAAGGCGATTTTCTTGTCATGACCGAAATGGTCTTGGATCTCTTGGCGAGTGAAGTGCCAAGGATTGTTTGAGAAACGGATAACGTCTTGGTTAACCGGGCCAGCAATCGCTAGCACAATGGCATCGATAGAATCGAAGTTTACACTACATTGATCAACATAAGCGGACACAGCATCAAAAAACGACTGGTACTCTTTGCAAGAATAAACACTTACTTCTTGCGGCAGATATTGGTTGATGGGCACTAAGGCAAAACGTGCGTTCGTCCCTCCCAAATCTGCGATCAAAGCATGAGACATAGTAAACCTCTTTGGAGTTTTAATTTTTTTGAAATTTTACAACGAAAAAGCGTGTAAAAACACCAGAAAACAAAAATAATCCCGCCGCAAGTGTAATTTAATTACATATTAGCGAATTTTATTCAGAAATTTGAAGACTTTCGTAGGAACAGATCGCTTGCGATTGTTTTTGTAGTTATAGAGGCGTTCGTCCGCTAATTTCAGCAGATGTTTATAACTGGTTGGTGCGTCAGATAAAACGCTTGCTCCGCCGTAGCTGACGGTAATGGGAACTAAGTTGTTTTTGTAGCGCAGCGGGTTCGATTGTAAATAATCATGAATCGACTCAGCAATACTCATTGCTTGATCATAGCTCTTGCCCGGCATCACAAACACAAACTCATCTCCCGCAAAGCGGAACGCTAAACCTTGTTTATACACATGCTTCAAAAGACGTTTCGCTATGTATTCTAGCACTTCGTCGCCACAATTGTGGCCTAAAGTATCGTTGATCGACTTAAATGCATCACAATCTAGAAAAACGGCGGTTAAATCGCGGTTCTGCCCCTTACAACGGGCAAATTCACGCTCTAGCATTAACTCGAGTTGGCGTCGATTTAACAATCCCGTTAATGGATCTCGGGTAGCTAGGTATTCTAGCTTCTCCCTTGCGGTCACGTTACTTAGGCAAATAGAGATTTTGATTGAGAGCTGATCCAGTAAAAAGGTGTCCTTTGCACTAGGATCGTAACGAGCGGGATCTTGATCAGCCTGACAAAACAATCCGACTAACTCACCATCAATTGTTAAAGGAGAGACTGCCACCGAGCCAATGATGGACCGGTAAGCTTGGGGGATAACTTCCCAATAGCGGCCAATATCTTGATTCACTAACACGGTCTTGTTGCCAACACCAATGGCATCGATCATGGCACTGCGTCGGGTGAACAGCACTCTGTCTTTGAGGCCGGCAGTTTTTTCTAGAGTTTCCACCAAATGTGATAGCGGTGCTTCGTTGATCAAGTTGACCCATACGAACGGCACATTGAACTGCTTTTGCACTTCTTTCGTCAGTGTCGATACAAATTGATCGCAACGTCCAATAGACAAGATGCAGCGTTCGATGTCGAAAAACTTCATCGCAATCTGCTCATTATGTCTAACGTTCTCGATCAGCTCATCAATAGTATGCATCCAACCAACCTAATCAGTGTCTCAGCGTGAGGCGTCTTGCCAGATAAACACGATCCTTTTGCATGTGTCTAGTTTTTGCGCAATGTGTTTCGATATTCAATACTCTTATAAACGTTCTGTCTATGAAAAACTTTAGCTTAATTTGCTGACTTTATTAAAGTTTCTTATAAAAAGCCGATAACCACTCTAACAGTCAGATGTGAACATTATGAATATTAGAGACGTTTTAGAGACCCAATTAACCCATGAGGTGAAAGCTGGTGGCCGAGTTTCCGGTAACGCCAACTTTGCGCTGTTCATGAGTCTCTTTACTCAACCAGGCCCTAGTATTCGTAATCAAGAAGATACTCTGAGCAAGCATGAGCCTCATGCCGTCACTCGCCCCATTCAATTCTCAGGTAACATCGGAGCCAACCCGACTGCGAATTTAGCCCTGTTAAAGGCACTCAGTCACGAGCCTCTCGCTCAAGGCAACCTCGCAGCCTACGATGCCGTTGCGGCGGTTGATAACCTGATTTCTACACAAGCCTAACCAACAGACTCACCACATACTGCAAAGATTTGACTCCAAGCTCGGCCGTGCTCTCTCGAGGCCCGAAGATACGCCTGCCAAGCACTGTCAGAGTTTTGATAATCAAATTGATGGATAAAGGCGCGCCATTCAGGGCTATTTATTGGACTCTGTACGCCCAAAGAATGGATCAAAGGTAAAACCTGATAAGCCACTTTATTGATACGCGCCATATAAGGTTGCAGCACCTTAATATAATGAGCCTCAAACTGCTGCTTTAAAAAGTTCAGTGGCGGGCCACAAACTGCTTGGCTCTGGCTCAGCGGCGCTAGAGCTTGTGTGATCTGGTCAAGATAATCATGCAAATGCACCACACTAAATAGCAATTTCCCTAAATACTCACTTTCATAAATAGCCTTCATGTCGGCTTCAATATCTGCACTACGAATGTTGGGCACATCTTGTAGGTGAGTTTGGATTTGATTTAGGTGCTGTAAAGCGGCAATCAGTGCCTGATATTGAGAAGACTCTGGAGACAAGGGTAAATAGCCATTGGCCAAACTGAAAAACGTTTGCGTCTCTTCCCCAGCCCACAACACATTTGAAAACGTCAGCGGTAGCTCATTTTGCTTAGTTTGCGCCACATCTAAGAGCTTGGTACGTAACTCCATATCATCGATTTCACAGGTACGTATCGCCCGAATGATGTCTAGCTCATAAATAAAGCGCTGGCTTGTGGCCATGACACGGCCCAGTATACTATTGCGCTGTCCGGCCACCGCACCAACATCACATTGCTGTAATGACAAAAACTCTAATAAGCCTACATCAAACTGACTCAGCGCTAGCTGTCGATCTCTTAAGGCTGGCAAAGGTAGCATAGAACTCGTGGAGCCCAATTCGATCTGAACAAACTCAGATCGATTCAAATCCTTGACGTAGTTTTCTAATAAACCTTCTGGCGCAAAACGGCGGTCGCAACTAACGAGCAGAACCCCTAGAAGCAGTAATACCACTGATTTACGAGAGAGCAGTAACCTCATGATGAATACTCTACTAATTCAAAAGCGTGAAGAGATTTCAGAAACACGTGTTGCAAAAATGGTGTTTCCGAGCACAACCAACCACTATGACACTTTATTTGGCGGTGAAGCTTTAAAATGGATGGACGAAGTGGCTTACATTGCAGCGACCCGTTTCGCCCGTAAACAAGTTGTTACGATCTCAACGGAGCAAGTGGATTTCAAACGCCCTATCCCTTCAGGCATTCTAGTCGAACTTGTTGCGCGTGTAATTCACGTCGGCCGCACTTCATTAAAAGTGGAAGTGAACATTTTCCTAGAAGAGCTTTACAGTGATAAGCGTGAGAAAGCCATCACAGGCGTTTTCAACTTTGTCGCCATTGATGAAAACAAACGTCCAACGCCTATTTTTGATGGTAACGATTAGTTCGAACTTTCGAATTTTTCGTTCTAATCCGAAGAAATGCGGCTCAACGTCGCTAATCTTTCGGAGACATCCGACGTGGCTGATCAACCGGCTCTAAGACAACATCTGAGTGCAGGAATTCAGCTGCGGCGGCGGAACCTTCTACCTTAACAGCACTGCGCTCAAGCATTTCCGCTTCATAGGTATTAAGTACTGCTTGTCGAAGCCCTTTGTTGCGCCAAACGTCTTCAGACCAACAGCC
>Ga0066192_1000148_pt1 | contig 12245 bp, 13 predicted proteins | sample WorMetvacBELIZE1_FD_58707 | JGI IMG/M metagenome (GOLD analysis project Ga0066192, IMG submission 58707) | Marine gutless worms symbiont microbial communities from Max Planck institute for Marine Microbiology, Germany - Olavius vacuus BELIZE.1... | ecosystem: Host-associated > Annelida >... | reverse complement strand
TTTTTCTTACCAACCGTTCCGACTTCAGCAAGCTCAGAGACTTTATGACCGTCTGCAAAGCCAATGTGATACTGTACTCCACCACGTTTCACCCACACTTCTAAAGAGGTGGACAGTGCATTGACGACGCTGACGCCAACCCCGTGCAAACCGCCTGAGAACTGATAGTTATCACCAGAAAATTTACCGCCCGCATGCAGCTTGGTCAGGATTAACTCAACACCTGACACTCCTTCTTCTGGGTGGATATCAACGGGCATGCCGCGACCGTTATCTTCCACACTTAGGGAATTGTCTTTGTGTAATGTGACAATGATGCGGTCAGCATGACCGGCTAAGGCCTCATCAACTGAGTTATCGATCACTTCTTGGGCAAGGTGATTAGGACGTGTCGTTTCCGTATACATCCCTGGGCGTTTCTGTACAGGCTCTAGCCCGCTGAGAACTTCAATGGATCCAGCATTATATTCTTTTGCAGACATGGTATTTCCAAGGTTCGGGGCGAAGGTTCGCCAAATAAAGCAATATTGAGGAGAGTCTATAACGGGCTATTGGTAGAGGCAAATGCCATCAAAACAATAGGTTAATTATTCAACGAAAATCCTGCGAAGCTAAGCAATTCATCAAGATAGCGCTCGAAGCCTACAAAACTGTGGTCGCCATTTGGTTCGCAAATCAGTCGTGCCACAGTGGGATAGCATTGCAATGCTGCGCGGTAATCAAGCACTTCATCTCCTTCTTGCAGCATTAACCATAGATTGTCGGGCTGACATTTTGGATTAGCTAGCACCTCTAACTCGTTAATGTGCTCTGTCGTCAGTACATATTCTTCTTGTGTATAAGGATTCACTTGCTTGCCAAGATAGTTTTGAAGCAACGTAGGGGCTTGCACCGCGGGATTAACGAGTACCGCTTTCAGATCGTACTTTGCACTTAAATAAGCCGCGTAAAAACCACCTAGAGAACTGCCTACAAGCACGACGTCTTGGCCGTTGGATCGATGGGTGTCAATCATCGTTTCTAAACACTGAATAGCCTTGGATGGCTGCCATGGAAGCCTAGGGCAAGCAAACTGTTCAGCAAAGCCAAGGGAGCGTAAACGCTCTAATACTTGCTGAGATTTGTACGACAGTTCGGAGCTATTAAAACCGTGAACATAAATAAGCTGTGGCATCGTCATAGTTATTTAAATCAATCTTTAGTGCGGGTGAATAGGTTACGCGAATTGAAAATCCGGAAGGTCGTACAGACGGTGGCCATGCTTTAAACACAGTTCAAGCAGATCGGACAACTGTTGATTGAGACGAAACTTTTCATCTCGATGATGCATATCATCGTTTGGATAAGGATAAGCGCCTTGGTAATGGCGGTGTCCATCTGTGATCTCAGCAATCCCCACGTCATGATACAGACGCACGGTCATGGTCAACTCACTGCTGAAAGGCAATTTAATACTGATTTCAGGGGCAAAGGTTAACTTTACCTGGGCAGTAAAGCGGCTCTCCTCCATCAACTCCAGAGATAAGCGACTTTGTTGCCCCATGGTATGAATCGTAAAGTGCCAAGAGTCGTCTTCTTCATAGCCACGCACAAGCTTCCCAAGTCGGCGATAGTTCAACTCACCGAGCATTTGTAACTCTACTAGATTGGGAATGTATGGATGGGCCATGATATTTCTCTCATTTTACGGTTCTCTAATTTTGTAGACTATTTCCCTTCTTAATTGGTCCATTTTGCTGAAATTCAAGCTTAGAACACTGCTGTTGATCCGTCACTATATTGCTGTCTTTGTCTTGCCAATAACCATTGAGCCAGTCGTAGAACGCCGCTTTATCGGTTTTAGAATCGATACACTGGTAGGCCTTTGGTAACGCTATATGGCGCACTTTGACATAAGTCCCACTTACCCTCCCACAAAGCAAATCCCAAAATGTGGGGACTTCACCTGAGTAAATAATATTTAAGTCAGTGATTCGATCAAAACGCTTAGGCATTGCTTGCAGTACCATCCACAACCCACCGGCTTTGGGTTTAAGCAAGTATTGATACGGTGAGCCTTGCTGTGCATGCTTGATTGAACTAAAACGAGTGCCTTCCGCAAACGTCATCACACTGCTTGGTGTTTGCATCAGGTCTGCACAAGCTTTTCGGGTAATCATTCGATCCCGCTCAGCCAGTGTCGGATTGGCGGCTAATTTCGCTTTGCTATAACGCTTTACTTGTGGAAACCCCATCAGCTTGGTTGCTGTGCCCACTAATGGAAGCCAAACGAGTGTATCTTTCATAAAGATCCGTGGCATGGGGATGCGCCCCTGTACTTGCAATAACACAATAAACGCATCGACCCAGGATTGATGATTGGCCACGACTAGATGGTTCTTATCAAGCTGAACCTTCATACCCTCATCAAAACGCCAATGAATGCCTAATACGTATTGAAACCAGTAACCGCAGCCTTGGCACCAGGCTTGATAGCAACGATCCATGTGTGCTCGACGCCACTGATCCGAGCATTTACAGACCAGCGCTATGAAAGCGATACCATGTATCGCTACGCCGCAAACAAGTATGTTCACACAGATAAAAATAAAAGACATTATGCCGATCAACGGCCGTATAAATGCCCAAGGTAATAGCTTCGTTAACACGTATCTGGTTTCCGTTCTCTGACTATTCAGCCAACAACATTAGTCGTCACTGTTTAACCATTTCTGTTTCAGTTTGTATGCATTCAGTGCGAACCATTGCAACGCCATAATGGCACTGGCATTGACGATTTCTTGCTCGAGCAATGGCATCACATCTTCGACGTCAAACAAATGCAGCTTGATGTCTTCGTTTTCTTCGTCCAATCCTTGTGTTGCACTCAAGTCGACTGTCGACGCATCAATTTCGCCGGCATACATACGCAAATGCTCCACCAATCCGCCAGGAGATGGCACAAAGCGGAACATATACTCTAAGCGCTTGATCTCAACACCCGCCTCTTCTAAAGCTTCACGGCGGGCCACTTCCTCATCTGATTCGCCCTCTTCGACCATGCCTGCGACAACTTCAAGCAACCATGGGGACTCGTGTTCGGGCAAGCAGGGACGAAACTGCTCGATGAGTAATAGTTTATCAAGATTAGGGTCAAACAGCAGAACACAAATGGCATCCGAACGGACCATCATTTCACGCGTCATATACTCAGACCACTCACCATTAAACTTACGATGGCGAAGCTCACGTTTATGCATTTTGAAGAAGCCGTCATAGACCACTTCGTCTTTTTTTACTTCTACATCGGATTGTTGATAAGTCGGCTTAAATTTCACGAGTCTTTATCCTTGTCATACCACTCTTTCGGTGGGCGATAACGGCTGTCATCGTCTTCCTCTGGTGCTTCTGTTTGATCTAAATCGAGGGAAGGTTCGATGTGTTCGTCGAGAATCATTTCGCGATCTACACGCTTGAAATAACGCTCTTCGTTAAAGGCCACCACCACTTGAGGGTGTAAAATTGTCGTTGCGGAGATAAACATACCATTCACAACAGCCTCTGGAAAAACAAATATGGGTAGATAGCCCAAGTATTCATCAATATTTAGTTTCAGTTCCATTTCACTGAAGAAAGAAAGACTCAGCACTGCCAACACAAGAGTAACGGTGGTGCTTAACACGCAACCAAAGAACCCTGTTCCCAAGATGAATACAAATGGGTTACTGGGCTTTAATTGCTCTATTCTGACGTGTAGCCACCATGACACCATAACGGGGACTAACACATTGTAGAGATAGTTGAGGCCAAAAGACGGCCATTGCTGCCAATGCAAAAAGAGATCGACTAGCTGTGCGATAAAACCTGCTAGCAACGCTAAAGGCCAACCAAAAAACAGCGTTAGCGTCGTCATACCCATAAAATGAATCACGACACCAATGTTTAAGTTCACGCTCATCTGCCATAGGAAGGCCAACACTACCGCACAACCTAAAAAGCGATTTTGTAGAGGTGAATCCCCCAATATGCTACGCCAAGGAACCGCCAGCATCCCTATCACAAGACTTAGTACAGTAATTATCCAGCCAAACCACTCAAACCCTGAGTAAAAAAGCCCTTGGGCGAAGTTCATTTGCACTCCCTCTCATTTGGTAATAGAGTCTCATCTAACGAAAAAAGGTGAATAAAATCATGGCAGAACTGCGTTGCGACTGGTGTCTGAGCTCCCCAGAATACATCGCTTACCACGACAATGAGTGGGGCAAACCGGTCACCGATGACCAGACCTTATTTGAATTCATTGTACTGGAAAGCGCACAGGCGGGATTAAGCTGGATCACGATATTGCGAAAACGTGAAGGCTATCGCAATGCTTTCCATCAATTCGACCCCATTAAAGTTGCGAGCATGAAGGCCGATGACATAGATAGACTGTCACAAGACCCCAGCATCGTGCGCCACCGCGGAAAAATCGCCGCAACGATTAGCAATGCACAATGTTTTTTACGGATCGCAGAAGAGTTTGGTTCGTTTGCGAACTACTACTGGACATTCAGTGACAACAAAGTGATAACGAACCAACCAAAAACCTTAGCCGACGTTCCTGCTGTCACACCACTGGCGGAGACGATTTCAAAGGATATGAAAAAACGCGGCTTTAAGTTTTTTGGTCCCACTATTTGCTATGCATTTATGCAAGCAACGGGCATGGTAGATGACCATCTGGTTGGATGTGTGGCAAAAGAAACTTGATCACTTGTGATTTGCAATACCAATCAGCACCGTCCCACCCTCTTACCTCGTCCCATTCAATACATGTAACGGAAGAACACACGAAATGAACATGCTTAAACTTATTGGCCGTAATAGAGCATTGCTTGAAAGTGATATTCAATACAACGAAGACAAGTTAAGCGCAGAAGTAGGTGCCTCACGCTTCTTAGTGCTAGGTGGTGCTGGGACAATAGGGCAGGCTGTAACAAAAGAGATTTTCAAGCGTTCGCCATCAAAACTACATGTGGTGGATATCAGCGAAAACAACCTAGTTGAGTTGGTTCGAGACATTCGAAGTTCATACGGTTACATAGAAGGAGACTTTCAAACCTTTGCGCTCGATATCGGATCATTAGAATATGATGCCTTCATCCAAGCTGACGGCAAATATGATTACATTTTGAATCTATCTGCCTTGAAGCATGTTCGTAGTGAAAAAGATCCCTTTACACTCATGCGGATGATAGATGTAAACATCTTTAATACTAATAAAACGCTTTATCAAGCAAGAGCTGCAGGCGTCAAAAAATATTTTTGTGTGTCAACTGACAAAGCAGCAAACCCAGTCAACATGATGGGCGCTTCAAAACGTATTATGGAGATGTTCTTGATGCAACACAGTGAACATACCAACATTTCAACCGCACGGTTTGCAAACGTTGCGTTCTCAGATGGTTCACTATTACACGGGTTCAGGCAACGTATCGACAAGAGACAGCCTATCGTTGCACCCTATGACATCAAACGCTACTTTGTTACACCTCAAGAATCAGGTGAGCTATGTCTAATGTCTTGCATTTTCGGCGATAATCGAGACATTTTCTTCCCAAAACTCAGCGAAGCTCTTCATCTTGTCAGTTTTGCAGACATAGCCAGACTTTACTTAGAACAGCTAGGCTACGAAGCTTACGAATGCGGAACAGAAGACGAAGCTAGAGCACTGACAGCCACACTACCACAGAAAGGAATGTGGCCTTGCTTATTCACCCAAAGCGACACCACAGGCGAAAAAGATTATGAAGAGTTTTTTACTCAAGATGAATGCCTAGATATGGAGCGTTTCAGAAGCCTTGGCGTAATCAAGAACAACGCTGTCTATGATGAAACTTTGCTCCGGCTTTTTGAAGAGCGTATTGCTACTATGAAACAATTAAAGCAATGGAGTAAAACTGACATTGTCAATTTGTTCTACGAGATGATTCCGACTTTTGGACATAAAGAGACTGGAAAATATCTAGATAGCAAAATGTAAGGGCACTATTCATGACGCCAAAATTATTGATTGAGTTTGTTCAAGATGTCTACCAAACCAAAGACTTTATCCCCTTACATGCACCGAGCTTTACCAGTAAAGAAGAAGACTATGTTCTCGAAACCATTCGTAGCAGCTTTGTTTCAAGTGTCGGACAATTTGTAAATCAGTTCGAACAACGTATAGAACAATACACCAGCAGCCCTCGCGCTATTGCAACGGTGAATGGAACAGCCGCTCTACATACGGCACTCTACATGAGTGGCATCCGCCAGGGAGACCTTGTTTTAACGCAAGCTCTAACCTTTGTTGCCACCTGCAACGCCATCCATCAATTAGGTGCTGCGCCTATTTTCATTGATGTATCTCCCATCAGCTTAGGTATCTGCCCCAATGCAACACGACGCTTTTTAGAAGAACACGCAGAAATTTGCCATCAAGGTTGTCGTTTAAAGTCTACAGGACAAATGATCAAAGCCCTGCTTCCAATGCATACTTTTGGTCACCCATGCCAAATAGACGAACTACTCCTTGTCTGTCAAGAATGGCAGCTGACTTTGATAGAAGACGCTGCTGAGAGCCTAGGTTCGCTTTATAAAGGCAAACATACTGGAACCTTTGGGCGCTTTGGCGCTTTAAGCTTTAACGGCAATAAAATCATTACAACAGGCGGAGGTGGCATGGTGTTATGTGCTGACACACAAGATGGCGAGCACACTAAACATGTTACAACCACGGCGAAGGTTCCTCATCCATTTGAGTTTTACCACGATGAACTAGGTTTTAATTACCGTCTCCCAAATATCAACGCAGCTCTGGGATGCGCACAGATAGAGAGACTAGACCAGCTTATAGAAGCAAAGCGCAAGCTAGCTAAGCAATATGCTCAACTGTTCAGTAGATCTCCTTACCAGTTTATCGTTGAGCCTGATTATGCACACTCCAATTATTGGCTTAACGCTATTCTTTGCCCTGATGTGACAGCACGCAATACTCTGCTTGAAGAGACCAATTCACAAGGTGTAATGACTAGACCAATATGGCAGTTAATGCACACATTACCAATGTATAGCGATGCGCTACGAGGGGACCTGTCCTACTCTGAACATATAGAAGCACATTTGGTGAATATCCCAAGCAGCCCTATCCTTTAAAAAGGAATAACCATGATCAAAATTACAGTTTTTACAGGTACTAGGGCAGAGTATGGCTTGCTGTACTGGCTATTGAAAGACATCCAAGCGCAACCGGATATGACTCTACAATTATTAGTAGCAGGGTCGCACTTATCTCCTGAGTTTGGTGAAACATATCAACAAATTGAGCATGATGGCTTTGTCATTGATGAAAAAGTGGAAATGCTTCTCTCTTCCAACACCGCAACGGGAACAGCTAAAAGTTTAGGGCTTGGCATTCTAGGCTTTACGGATGCATTAACTCGCCTAAAGCCAGACGCCATAGTTATTCTTGGAGACCGATTTGAAGCCTTGGCTGCAGCACAGAGCGCAGCTATTTTACGTATCCCCGTCATCCACCTCCATGGAGGTGAAATTACAGAGGGGGCTTATGATGACTCCTTTCGGCACGCTATTACTAAGTTTAGCTATTTTCATGGTACAGCCACAGAAACCTACCGTCGGCGAGTGATTCAACTGGGAGAAAGTCCTGAACGAGTTTTTAATATAGGAGCCGTTGGCCTTGATCATATCAAGCGATCAAATTTTATGTCGCTTGACGAGCTCAGCAAGTCTCTGGACTTCGAGCTTAATGCCCCTTACTTTCTTGTCACCTATCATCCTGTGACAGCAGGAGAAGAAGACCCTATAACCAGCTTTCAGGCACTGCTTAAAGCACTTGATTATGTATTGGACAGCCATAAAGTCATACTTACCTACCCTAATGCCGATGATGGCGGAAGGCTAATCATCCCAATACTAGAGGCATATGCTAGAGCCCACTCCAATCGCGTATTGAGCATTAAATCCTTAGGCCAGATACGTTACTTAAGTGCGGTAAAACATGCAACGGCCGTTATAGGTAACTCCTCAAGTGGCATTATTGAAGTTCCTAGCTTTAACGTTCCCACGGTAAATATCGGCATCCGCCAAAAGGGACGCTTAGCTGCAAGCAGCGTATTAAACACAGCTGCTAATGAGACGGATATTGTGAAAACAATTCTTGCTGCGATCCAGTGGCATGATACAGCTAAAGGCAAGCAAGTTGATAACCCCTATGGTCAAGGCAACGCTAGTGAAGCCGTTATTCAAATGATCAGACAACTACCGCGTAAGCCCGTAAAGACTTTCTACGACCTCGATTATCAACTTGCGAAGTAAAGGAAATATGACTATGACACTTATTATTGCTGAAGCAGGCGTCAATCATAATGGAGATGAAAGTTTAGCTTTTGAGCTTGTCAAAGCGGCCTATGAAGCAGGAGCTGACATCGTCAAATTCCAAACTTTCAAGGCGAAGAACCTTGTTACAGAACATGCACAACAAGCGGAGTACCAAGCCAAAAACAGTCAACGGAAAGAGACCCAGCTAGCAATGCTCAGCCGACTTGAACTTCCCTATGAAGCTCATCATCGGTTACTTAGCTACTGTCAATCATTAGGAATTGAGTTTTTGTCCACCGCATTCGACGAAGAAAGCCTCACTTTTTTAGTCAAGGACATCGGGTTAAAGCGTCTTAAAATACCATCAGGAGAGCTGACCAATGCACCATTAGTTCTTGCCCACGCCCGTAGTGGCTGTGAGCTAATTGTCTCTACAGGTATGGCCACTCAAGCAGAGGTTGAAATGGCTCTTCAGGTCATAGCATTTGGTCTGACATGTGGGCCTCAAGTGCCTCCCTCACAAGCTGCATTTATGTCGGCTTATCTATCTAGCGAAGGTCAGCAAGCATTAAGAAATAAAGTCATATTGTTGCACTGCACAACAGAATATCCAGCCGCCATTGAAGATGTGAATCTTCGGGCAATGGACACATTGCATAATGCATTCGGTTTACCTATTGGGTATTCGGATCATACTAGTGGCATTACCGTACCTGTGGCTGCCGTTGCACGAGGAGCAGGGGTTATAGAAAAACATTTTACTATAAGTCAAAACTTACCTGGTCCGGATCATAAAGCCTCTCTAGAACCCCAAGAACTCAAAGCGATGGTAGAAGGCATTCGACTCGTAGAGAGCGCCTTGGGTAGCCCACTAAAAGCACCTTCTCCAGCTGAATTAAAAAATAAGGTGATTGCTCGAAAAAGCTTAGTTGCGATTCAACCTATTAAAGTCGGGGAATCTTTTACCGAAAACAATATAGGAACTAAACGTCCAGGAAATGGTAAGTCCCCTTATCTATATTGGGATACCATTGGCCGACAAGCACAAAGAGAATATAAACTTGGAGATATCATCCTTGACTAATCAACATCCTCTCAAGCCTATCATCATGATAGGTGCTGGTGGACATGCCTCAGTACTGGCAGATATTTTGCTGTCCCAAGGGTACTCGATTGAGGCTTTCATTAGTCCTGATGAAATTAACCAACGCAATATATTTAAAGGGATACAGCAGCTTAGAAATGATTCTGACATCGAACAATTTCAGGCTTCCGATGTTTTTCTTGTAAATGGAATAGGCATAGTACCTAGGTCAAATCGTCGACAAAAGATTCAAAGCTACTACTTAGACAAGGGTTATCAGTTCATAAGCGTGGTATCAGACAAGGCCATTGTTTCAAAATTTTCAGACGTTGGTGAGGCCTGCCAAATATTTCCTGGAGCAGTTATTCAGGCAGGAGTATCAATTGGTGCATACAGTATCATCAATACTGGCGCTCTAGTAGAGCATGACTGCCAACTAGGAAGCTTCAATCATATCGCACCCAATGCAGTACTATGCGGAGGTGTCATTACTGCAACAGATGTTTTCGTGGGTGCTAACGCAACTGTCTTACCTAACCTACACCTTGATAAAGGGGTTATTGTGGGTGCGGGAGCAGTTGTAAAGGATCACCTGCAAAGCAACCAAACAGCACATTCTGCCAATGCGTTTATCGCACCCTCTGAGCTTTAGGTAAATAGGTGACTTATGAAAAAAAATTGGCGCAACGTACTATTAAAATCTCATAATTCTATCCGCGAAGCATTAGAAATCATTAACAACGAAGCATTGCGTTTTGCCATGGTCATTGATGACCAAGAGCGCTTGATAGGTGTAATCACTGATGGCGATATTCGCAGAGGTTTGCTTAATAACTTATCCTTGACGGATGAAGTTCATTACATAATGAGTCGCACCCCAATTACTGCCACACAAGCAACAGCAAGACAGAAGCTTGTCGAAATTATGTCAAGGCATGGCATCCTATCACTACCTATTGTTGACACAGACAATACATTGGTAGGGGTAGAGTTTCTCAACCAACACTCCCAAAAAACACATTACAAAAACCCTGTATTTATTATGGCTGGCGGTTTTGGCACTCGACTTCAACCTCTGACCGACCATTGTCCCAAGCCCATGCTTAAGATAGGTAAGAAGCCTATACTAGAAACGCAAATTCTGAGTTTTATTAAAGCCGGCTTCGAAAACTTTTATATTTCGACTCATTACATGCCGGAAAAAATCAAAGAGTACTTTGGTGATGGTTCAAAACTCGGTGTGTCAATTACCTATGTCCATGAACAAGAGCCTCTTGGCACAGGTGGCGCACTAGGATTATTACCAAAGGACCTTCCTAAAGACTTACCGATTATAATGATAAACGGCGATATTCTGACGAATGTCGACTTTACCCGCCTACTCAATTTTCATGTAGAGAATGACGGCGATGCTACGATGTGTGTCACTGAGTACGATTATCAAATCCCATATGGCGTTATCAATGGGCAAAATGGCAAGATTAAAAGCATGGTAGAAAAGCCCATTCAACGTTTTTTTATCAATGCCGGTATTTATGTTGTCTCTCATCGAGTTATCCAATCTGTTCCAGAGAATCATCGCATCGATATGCCTAAATTGCTGGAGCAGCATATGAGCGAACGAGATCAAATTCTCATGTTCCCAATCCATGAATACTGGTTGGACATTGGTAGATTAGATGACTTCAATCGCGCTCAATCTGACATTCATTCATTGGAGTTCGAACATTAATGGAACGTATTGGAGTCATCGGCCTTGGCAGTATAGCTACACGGCATCGGCGAAATATCCGCCAGCATTTCCCTAGCGCGTGCATTATTAGCATGCCTGCACGAGGTCTTCTGCCTACCAATCAAAAACGGGTTGAAAACGCAGACCAACTGGTCGAATCAGTAACTGAGCTTATGCGGTGTAATATCCAGTGCGCCATCGTCGCTTCACCTGCTTCTCTGCATCTACAACACGCCCAAGCTTTTATTAAAGCAGGTATTCCGGTCTTGATTGAAAAGCCACTGTCTGCCTCAATAGAGGATGCTTATAAGCTGGCTAAACTTGTACATGAGAATCACACTAGAGTAGCCATTGGGTACTGCTTACGCTTCCTACCCTCTTCCGCTGTAGTCAAACAAGTAATCAATGAACAGCGACTAGGGCAGCTTTATAATGTGTCTATTGAAGTAGGGCAATATTTACCAAGCTGGCGTCCAGATATCGATTATAGGCAGTCCGTTTCGGCTCAAAGAAAATGTGGAGGAGGAGCTTTACTTGAGCTAAGTCACGAGCTTGATTTGGCGCAGTGGCTACTAGGTAACTTGACTTTGGAACACGCTATTTTACGTTCCATGCCTGAACTCGATACAGATGTAGAAGATTGCGTCGACCTCCTATTGAGCAATTCGTCTAAAGTCATCGCACACGTTCACCTAGACTTCCTACAACGCACGCCCTATCGCCGATGGCGTATAGTCGGCAGCGGGGGTTCCTTAGAGTGGGACCTAATACTCAATACTGTAACCACAATCTCCTTATCAGGTAAAAAAGAGATTCTTTACAGTGCTCCAGAATGGGATAAGAACCAAATGTATACTCAACAGTTTGAGGCGTTTATTTGCTCTTCATATAATAAAGAAAAACCCTTAGCCACTGTTGATGAAGCACTTTCGATCATAGAGTTAATAGAAGCAATAAAGCGCTACCCACTGATACAAACCACTAATTGAGGCACTATGACTTGCTTTGCATTTGTTTTTGCTAGAGGTGGCTCAAAAGGCTTACCAGGAAAAAATATCAAACCGCTGCTTGGTAAACCTCTTATAC
>Ga0066192_1000147_pt1 | contig 12258 bp, 9 predicted proteins | sample WorMetvacBELIZE1_FD_58707 | JGI IMG/M metagenome (GOLD analysis project Ga0066192, IMG submission 58707) | Marine gutless worms symbiont microbial communities from Max Planck institute for Marine Microbiology, Germany - Olavius vacuus BELIZE.1... | ecosystem: Host-associated > Annelida >... | reverse complement strand
GGAGGGTAAAGTGTTGTGACGTCACGCAAGGTACACTGGCAACTGCTGCTATGCAGTACAAAAATTGTGCTAATTGTGTCAACTGGTTTCTCTTCAATTATTGACACAGCTCCTATAGTAGGCCTATACGGAGCACAGCATATGACATGGTCTTGCCTCTATCCGTCTGTCTGTCTCATCATGTGACCACAGCCCCGACGTGTGGCGGGTTTGTGGCTAAGCACCGTGCGTACACCACTAGCGGCGCTGCACTGGTCACAGCATGGCACTCAGCAGTAAATGCCAGCATTGTCAGGTTCACAGCTGACCCAAGAATTAGGAACCTGAAGTCACTCTTGTTTCTGCAGGCGGTAATCACTCCCTTTTATGGGGGGGGGTGTAAGCTTGTGATGTAATTTTGGTAGGGGGTCAGAAATTTGTGACCAAGTGTGACAGAGGGGAGGGTTAGTCAGTTTTACCCCCAAATTGTGTGACGTCATTTATGGACGTCCCCTTAATGCGTAGTTCATCCATGTCTAGATTTTCATAGTTGAGTAGTTTTGTGATCAGGTTGGTGAATGGTGTCTAAAACAAGCTCACTCTGTTCATCTTTACGTACATGCTGTTAGCGTGGTTATCCAGCTGCACTGAGATATGGTTGTACAGACACGTGCCTGTGTCGGTGCCAGTCTCTGGTGTCTGGTTACAAGAAGCTCAGCTGCCTGCAGAAAAACTACCACCTTACTGCCATGAGTTGGTGGTACATTTTTTTTGGAACGTGGTGTGTGTGTAGATCTTTAGTGCAGTCAGCTAGCAAAAAGCATGGTAGATTTTAAACTCTCTTCTGCCTGTTTGCTGGAGGGTTTCTTTGAAGTCTGACATGTGGAATGTGAATATTTTGCTAGAAAATGTAAAACATAATCTGTTGTTGTGTTTGAAGCCAAACCTGTCGTGTCCAATGTTAAACAACTTCGACTGCAGAGAAGTGACTTTGAAACACTCAAAATCATCGGCCGAGGGGCTTTTGGAGAGGTCTGCATCATTTTTCTGTTGTAGTATTTATAGAACTTTTAACTGTAAAAAAATTATTCTGTCGCTGGTGAACGCCATCAAAGTATTCTGTTTTTGGCCTGTGCGTGCATGCGTATTGCGTGCATGCGTGATCATACACTAACAGTTTGTGAACACTGTATCTTACAAACTGCTCTCAGGAACTTCACCAGATTTACAACTGAGTGCAGTTGGGAACAAAGATGAACTGATTTGATTTTGAGAGGAAAAGGTCAAAGGTCAAGATCACAGTGAAACCAGTCATGGTGATAAAAGGCACTTAGGAATGTTGAAGGTCATGGGCTCAGAGATCACAGCCTTTCGGGCAAGCCTACTGGTCGACAGTTCACTGTCAAGGATCATCTAGTTTTATAGTATAGTAAATTGATTTTTTTAGCTATATGGTCTGTTTGGCTGCACTGATATTTAAAAAAATTAAGAACTGATATATTACTACTAATAATAATAATATTTCTGTTTTAGTGTAAGGTCGTAACTTTGAAAGTGGTGGAAGTCAAAACAACAATATTTTGCTTTTAGTGACAAGCTTTTGTTGTTGTTATCATTAATGACAGAAACACTGGTAGATACGTTGCAGTAGTTCTCTTTGTTAAAAAAATAGTCACATCAGTTCTGTAAAGTAACAGTTATATGAACAGTAGTCAAATAAGAGCTCACTGTGTTTATGTACTAGGTTGCTGTGGTGAAGCTGAAGAACACAGATGCAGTCTATGCAATGAAGATCTTAAACAAATGGGAAATGCTGAAGCGTGCAGAGGCAAGTTGTTCACAGGACATTGTTAGTCTTTAAGTTACACCACTTGAACAAAGGTAGATATAAAAAGATTTGAGATATATATAATGGCTATTGCTGGTTGGTATAAAATTGCAAATGTCATTGTTTTCATTATCTGAGCCACACAACTGCTTTAGCCACAATCTGCTAGCTGTTGCTGTTCTGGCCAATGGTCCCATAAAGGTCTTCAACAAGACTGTTGGTGCAGTATTTTTAATTTACAGGCTAGATGCTCTTCCTGATGACTAACCAATAGCGTCAGAGCAGTGACATGCTGATCATCAATGAATGATTTCATCACAGAGGCAGTGCCAGGAGTTTCTGTGTGGGGGCCCGATGTAGTGTCTGGGTGAAGTGTTGTACCCTCTGCCAGTGTGGTGGTCAAGGTCCTAGCCTCCAGAGAATTTGTGGAATTTAATGTTGAAATCAGTTAATTTTGGCAGGTCAAAGATAGCCCTTTCATAGCAGTAAATCAACTGCAGTATTATATGAGGATTATTGTTCCAGTGTTTTGACACTGTTTATTGAATATTGGAGGCAGCATCTGGCATATTGATATCAATCAGTGTTTAAAGGTTTACTATTGGGGGACTGCTGGCTAACCTAGGAAAACCTGCTTTGAAATCCCATTAAAACGGTTATGTATGTGCTGTTGTGGTGTACTATGTCTACAGACGGCATGCTTTCAAGAAGAACGAGATGTGCTCGTCTATGGTGACAAGCGATGGATCACCAACCTACACTATGCATTTCAAGACGACCATTACTTGGTAAGAATTGTGTATTGAACAGTCACGGTCAAAATTAGATATTTATTAGGAGATGACATGTTAGACCCAGACATTATTTAAGTAGCAGGGATCCTATTACGTCTTGTATTTTCTGCATTTTAACTTGTCCTCTAAATTTCTGTAGTTGTATAAAAATGTCTCACAATTCGTAATTTTTTAAACGAATGGTTGTTCTGTCATGAAATTTTGTGTCGTTAACTGGCTGACATTACTGGACGTGAACGTTTAATTGTATTGATATATATTATACTGAAACCTAGTACTTAGAATGTTTCATTAATTATTTAAATGTGGAATCACATAAAAGTAGTCCATATTATTTAGCAGCTGTAATATTGTTGCTTTACGTCGACTTCAAATCATGTTACGGATGAGTGACACTGGTATGTATCCACTCAAAAAAGTGACAGTTGTCTTAGTGACTTTGGTCTGTTGATTAATACTTTCTGACATGAGCCCCGGAATAGTTTACTCCAGTAATACACGATTAGTCATGTTGCATAAAGCAGTTGTTTTTTTCTGTTGACATTACTGGGTGTTCTTTTATTTATATACACAATACGTGTGTAATGTATTGTGGTGTGATCAGTACTTTGTGATGGATTACTACTGCGGTGGTGACCTTCTGACGCTGCTGTCCAAGTTTGAAGACCGCCTACCAGAAGACATGGCACGGTTCTACCTGGCAGAAATGGTGCTGGCTATTGACTGTCTTCATAAACTGGGCTACGTACATCGAGACATCAAGCCAGACAATGTTCTTATCGATCGTCAGGGTCACATCGTGCTCGCCGACTTTGGCTCCTGTCTTCATGTTAACAGTGACGGAAAGGTTTGTAGTCTGTTCTGGTTGCTCTTATAGGTACTTCTCATTATTTGTAAAATTTGCCCGCCATAAGTAAAGCTCAGGGTCAGATTATCTAAGCCGAAAGATGCGGTAACATCTCTTATCATTATAACACAAGTTGGCTCAGTTATAAAAATGCACTTCATGGTTAGAAATATGTTGTTTACAATAACAATCATTATGTCTTTGATTCTTTATTTGTTTGGAGTGCAGAACAGTGTGTATGTCCATAAGGCTGTACATTTAGCTGCTTCATGGCTGGTGGTGGGATGGTAATAGTGTGTATCATGGCTTGATGGCTGAACAGACTTTATCAAACTGAGCTACTTTTGGAATATGGGCTACCAATTTTTTGTTAGTATGGGCTGTATATCTCCCTCTGCAAAGTTAAGGGTACTGTCTCCATAGTCTTGCCACAAACTCTGCACTTAGTTGTTTTTTTTTTGCATTTTTCGTTGCACCACAGGCTTTCAGAACTACCGTGTAAACATTGTAGCCTCAGTACCAGGCTTTGTTTACTGTAGTACAGCACTTGACTGTGAGATGGCATTTCCTTTTTTCCACTTGTTTAGCCTGTTTGTTGTATACATTATTATCTGATCACGTTTACTGTTGCAGTTAAGAACGTTTTGTTGTGTTTGTGCTGAATTCTAGTCTAACTGTTATTGTTAATATGTAAATCAATATGCAGTGATGCATTGCAGGTGCAGTCAGCTGTTGCTGTTGGCACACCGGACTACATTTCACCTGAGATACTACGAGCCATGGAGGATGGTCAAGGTCGTTATGGGCCCGAGTGTGACTGGTGGTCACTTGGCGTGTGCATGTATGAGATGCTCTATGGAGAAACTCCATTCTATGCCGAGTCACTGGTTGAAACGTACGGCAAGATAATGAATCACGAGGTTTGTGCGTAGTTGTACTTGTAGGTACGTAGTATCAGACTTGTGAGAGACTTAAGTAGTATGTGAGAAATGGTTTAGATTTAATATTGTGTTAATGAATGGTATGTATTTGGGCTGCTAATGATTACAGAATTTTTAGTAGTTTACTTGACAAAAAAGTTAATTAATTAATCGTTTATTTTGATGAAACACGAAGCATAACAGATCAACTAAAAACTGGCTTTCATTCATCAGTTAATGACAGTTGCATTATGAAACAGTTAGTGTTTTTCATCCATTCTCAAACAAACTAAGATGTTAACAGTTTCTGATGTTATATCCAAGTGAACTAAAGAGTTGTTCACTTTATAGTGTCTTCTTACTGATTCTTAAGCCATGATTACTGATTCTTCTAAGACTGGTGCTGTATAAATCGTGTACTTACTTATTTACTTAATTACTGACCTTCATCAGAATTTAACAATTAAAATTTTTTGCTCGTTAAAATTTTTATAAGAATTTATTGTGTGATTAATAGTTAATTTGCACCCCTCTAGCATATGTCCTTGTGCGTGAAGTTTTGTATGCCAATGCATGCTGGTAGAATAATCTACGATTTCCGGACGACGTGCCAGAGGTCTCGGACATTGCCAAGGATCTCATGCTGCATCTGATAGCGACGCCTGAAAGACGACTTGGCCGATCTGGAATCGAAGACTTCATCAATCATCCGTTCTTTGATGGCATTTCGTGGGACACAATCAGAGAAGGTACTGCTTCAGCAATGTCTGTTGCTTGTATGACAACTCGCTAAAGTTCATGTTGCAGTGCTGAAGGTAGTTATGCAGTTGTAAGAAATCTAGTTGAGAGTATTGTGTTAAAGCTGAGGTTTAGGTTTTTTGGTTAATGTTTATTGCTCAGAATAAGAATAACAGCAACTGAATTTATTATGTCATACCTGTTCTTACTCTGCACTCAAACGCATAGGCAGCAGTTTTTTGGAGGTGTTGTATTTTGAGGTAAATTATTTTTACTAGTTATTCACATTTTTAAATGTTTGGTTTACTTCAGATTTTTTATCAGTTATAAAAATCTGTGTTTTTGTAACATTTTTGTTATCTATCTAATACCGGTAATGCATTAACGCTCAATTAAAAAATATATTAATACATGCATTAACATGATTAAAAAAATTAGTTGCATGTGAGCTCTAGTTATATTATTTAGCAGTACTGTGGGTGATGACACCATATTAACAAATGGTTAAGAAGGTACGTTGGTGGTTGCAGTAACGCTTAGTGGGCAGATAAATGCCTGTGGCAGCAAGGAATCATTATAGAGCAGTATTGTGATCGATATGCTGTTTGCTGACAGATTGGCTTTGGTATAGTGAAGAGACTAGATTGGGTGGGTACCCCATATCATGTTAGAGGTGAATGTCGACAGTATAACTGATAAATAACAGTATTAGGAACTGAATTTGAGGTGGCGATGGTGCTGTTCATGAAATGGCCAACTGCACTGCTAAGGGTTAACCTATGACATGCTGTAGGTGAAGCACCTTTCATCCCAGAAGTGAGCAGCCCATATGACACGTCCAATTTTGATGTCGACGACAACGACTTCACGCCAAGTGTATGTTATCTGTTTTGAAGCAGTTTTTATGTCACTGTTTTTATACTTTATTCTGTGTAAGTAGAGTTCATTAGTGAAATTTGGCTTTATTGCTTGTTTGCAAAAGTAAACATTTAGTTTTGCATTTCTGTACACTGTGAACAGGAGAAAAGCAGAGTAAGTAGTAGTAGATGTTGATTTTTTTGTATGTAATTATTATTTTATTAATTTGTGTGATGCTTGTTGGACTTATTTTAAGTACTTATTTTGTACAAAGTAGCATGTTTCTGTGTATGTGTCTGGTGTGCAGTGTTGTGTAAAATATATTATTTCCTCAGTCTTATGCACAAGTCGAACCACATTCATGCGAACATTCGAGTGCACCATTGATTGATAATAATACAGGGTGGGAAAAATGTGGAGGACCACACATGATGCTTTACTGTGCTTTTGAAGGCCTGTCATCCAATTTGCTTAATTATAACCCTTAATTCCACTGTGCCATCCAGTGATACACATTTATTAGTACCAGTATTTCACTAGACTACTACACTAGAGCCAGGTCTATGGTACTTGATTATCATATGCAGTAAAATATCAAGATTTTTTTCAATAGTAAGTATGTAAACTGATTGTATGCATCATGAGACACCATTCATGCTGTACTGTGTTTGCTGTACAAATTCAATATGCTGCCACTGGCTGGCTAAAATATGTGGATGAGGTGGCTGTAACTTGCATACTGCAGCTTGCCCACCCTGGCCTAGCTCGAAAAAGCAACATCTGTTTGGCTGAGATTACCCTGGCCTCAGGCAAAAGTGTGTGTGTTGGGTCAGAAACAAATGATCCACAGCACTGGGGCATCTATAAGTCTGGCTAATGCTGCCACTACTTAGTGAAGGGCAGGAGAGGAAACATTTTCAGAAGGACCAGCACTATTTGTCTTTGCCTTCTTCTTTATGCTTTGATGTGCATGTGTTGGAATGTTAGATTTTTATTTGTTGTATTTTACTGACTACTGAGAGGTCCTAGCTGTTGGTATCTGGGCATTTGTGTCATGCAGTAGATAATAGAAGCAGAGTTAGTGGGTCTTGTTGACTGGATAGTGTTGACATTACTGGCGCCAGAGCCATGTCTGAGAACCTGCTGACTGGGTCTTATCAGTGACATGTGATATATAGCTGCATTGCCTTGTTAGCAGGCAGTCAAGGCCCATAGCCTAGCTGAGTCGTGTTTACATGCCAGTGGAGAATTGGGTCCGCTGAATTATGCAACAGCTGCTTGCACTATCACTGTAGTCTGCCGGTTTTTTTAATTTTCTCTCTGCATGTTCTGCTTTTTTTGTAGATGTTTTTGTTAATATGCCACTCTGTTTATACTGAAAAGATTTAGCTTTCTGATCTCTGACAGATCTGGCACAGTTAAAAGATTGTTTACTTTTGGTAACTACTGTGTAAGCTTATTAGTTTAAGCTTACACAGCTTACTAGTTTACTAAGTTTTCAGTCAACACTGTGATGATGATGATGATGATGATGATCTCTGTATCTGTCCTATGACTGGCACTAGCTTGATACTGACAAGGTCTAGAAATCCTGAAAATGGATGAGAATTTTACCATGTCACACGATGTGTAACTTGCCGATCAGTTTGGAGTTTAATGGTCAAAGGTCAAGAACACCAAGATTCAGACAAGAAGTAATTTGCTGTTATTTCCAAACAGTGAAATTCAAGCTTGATGGAAATATGAACAAATGTATAGCAAATGGATTGATAATAATATGTGCAACAAGTACCGCACATTGAGACCTTACACAGCTACAGGTCAGAGGTCAAGGCCATGAGATCAGCTTGACACATATGTGGCGATTGCACTAAAGTATTGCCGTTAGTTGATTAACACATGTGGATTATTGCAGTGTAGTTTTTTTGGTTGTTAGCTTTTTGCATGGTGTTCGTAGAGTGATCGTGCAAACACTCAACGTTTTGTCTGGTAATACAGCAGAAGGAAACTAATTTTCTTGTAACGTGGAACACGACATTGCTTTATTATTGTACGTGGATGTTTGCTGCAGGAGACTGTTCCGCCGTCGTCAAACAGTGCGTTCACAGGTCGACATCTTCCATTTGTGGGCTTCACCTTCACTAGCAACAGGTGAACAGTGCACTCATTAGTAGTACACGGTAAAAAATAGACAGTGCTGTAAGTTTGATTGCAAATGTTTTGATGAGTTAAAAATGTTTCTGCTAATTTATTCCAAAGATGTTATCTGTTTAGCATTCTTGCTGATTATTGCCTGCTTTATTGTTCTTATGCTCATTGTGTCCATAGTTGGGTTTGTGGTTGTATAATGCTATTGCTGTTTGATGGTACTACTGGAAATGCAGCAGTGTGTGATATGTATTGTATGTATGTCTTGAATGAATGGATTGAATGAGCTAACTGCAGATGGAAATTTCGCTATTCAGCTGTGGTTGTGAATTGTAATTTCTCTTAACATGTGTTTTTTTGTTCTATAAGAGCTCTGTGACTATGTTTTGTTTATTTTCATTGCCATTTTTAATGTATAGCTTAACTGTATTTTTTCCATGGGCAGTTGTCAGCCTCTTGTGGCCTTTCCATTCGGGCTATTTTTTGTTATTCCGTTTTTAACTTATTTCATGCATATAATAAATAAAATAAATAAATCTTTTTGTTGCCATGACATCTCACTTGTGTTACTTATGAATAATATAGCATTAGGCCATTTCATACCATTAGCAACTATGTCCTATACATCACTGACACATACTGCATCTGCTGACCTGGCTAACCATATAAGCCATTGTTCTGAAGACTCGCGTATGCTACCACAGTTTGATAACTTTTTGATGATAAAGGGCTAAAGTCTGTCCGTTTTTTGCTGCATATTTTAAGTAGACAACAGCATGTAATTTTGCTACGAGTTTGTACCTGCAACTTGATGTTGTCGTATGGCAGTTTATTGTCCGACCAGAGTGTTCTGGCACATGCGGCACCGCCAGTCACTGATTCGAGCAGCTCGTCTGCATTGCTTGCACGTCAAGTGGACCTGCTTGAGAGACACAATGCAGAGCTCGAGCAGAAACTGCTCGGTAAGTCTTTTTCACTTTGATACTGTTTTGTTTGATTGGTCAGCAGAGTGAAGTTGGTAAGTAAACAAATATATGAAAGTGTCAAGCATTTTGGTTGTTGCATATAAGTAAGCAAGTCCGAAAAAATTTGTCGTAATGCCTAAAAGCAAACATAATCAATACATACCATAGCCTTAATCATACAGCAGATTATCACATGCCTAAGTGCAAACTGAGTTAATGTGACAAGAAGCTAAGTGCATTAAGTACTAGCAAATGCTGGGGATGGTGCATTAGCTTTGTATTCATAGTGCCGCAGTGTATAAAGCCAATATCTGGTTGAGGCTGCAGAATTGGACATCTGCACTATCCCACGTCACTCAGGACAGACTTTATCTTTTATCTTTACATGCAGATTACGCATTATAGAAGATATTACAACTACATCTATACAATGCAGTCATCTTTGTGTGGCTAGGTTTTGGTGTGTTAATATGTACTTTACAACTTCAGGTTTGTTATCTGACGATAGCTGCACTGGGTGGTGATGTGACTGGCAATTGTCACCGTGTGTTTGCTGTAATATGCTGCTTGTGAAGAATATGACGTCTGAGACGTACCTCTGTGTATTTACAAGAGTCAGAGATGAGAACTGAAGTGACGAGTGTTTTTTGTGTGTCTGTAGACTTGTCAAAGGTGAGTCAGTATGGCAACGAAGCACCAGGAGCACCAAGTCTTCACGCTGAGCTCGCCAAACTGCGCGAAGAAAATTCTGTTTTGAAACGCAGTGCCAAAGGTGTCTACCGATTTCTTTGTGTGATCTTTAAAAACGTTATTCTATATTTTTTAGATTTTGTGTAAAGTATGATTTTGTGTCCAATCTAGAAGGAGTATTTGATCTGTGTGATGGAGGAGCATGCGGCAGCTGCAGCAGCAGCAGGTGAGTTAAGGTAGCAGTGTGACTGTTGTAGATGGATCAGTATCCAGTGATGAGGTGGCTGGTGAGAAGAGATCAAGTCAACTGCGGTCGTTGGAGCAGAAAGTGAAATGTCTGCAGCAAGAGAATGAGGCACTAATCAGAGTCAGTAACAGAGTTTGTGTGTTTATGGGCATGTAATAATTATTTATTCAGAACTGGAGAGGTTTTTGGTTTTGATTCTGCCTGACCCAGTAGGTGCCGATATCTAATTGTTTGTGATGGAGAAATGCAACATTGCAATTTAGGCAGTACTTGAAGACATATCTGTTCGCCAGACATTCGAAGCGTTGGCGCATTATAGGTGTTACGTAATTGTGCTGTACAAATAGACATTTACTTGTAAAACTTATCTACTTACTAATGTAAACTGGAAAAGATGAGGCTATATCTGTTCAGCCAAATATGCATAGTGTGCATTCGGAATACCGGCAAAATTCTTAACAAACATGAAATCTAAGCCTAAAACTAACAGTGTGGTTAGTATTGGAACTGAAGTTGAACAGATTATTGTTGCTGTTATTTTTGGCTACATGGTACATGTATGGCTGAGCAGTGCCCTGTAATTGTCTTAATGCCACAAGTTGTGTATTAATGTTAATAATTATTAATCTGTTAATCATAACAGTGATGTTGTTTCACTAAAGGAGCGTGATGATGTTGACGAAAAACTGCGGCAGCAGATGAAAATGGTGCAAGACTCACAGCAGAGGTGTCGGCAGACGTTAAAAGAGTTATCTGATGTGAACGACAGGTAGCATTTGTTGAGTAATTGATTGCATTAATGTATTTAGATTGATGGTCAGCCAACTCACTGATGATGCTCAGCATGCTGCATATTGTTTATTTTCGTTTAAGATACGAACTGTGTAACATTATGTTTTCAGCCATGTGTGATGTACAGTCATGCTGTAATGATAATACATACAGGTATTCTGAGTTGCGGCTGACAAACCAGAAGATGACGAGGCAGCTGGGTGAGAAGGATGAACAGCTGCAAGAAATACGACAGAAGGTCGACTCTGTTAGTCTGGAGTTGCGCAAGTCAGAGAAGGCCAAACGAGAAGTAATTTATGGAGTTCTTTGTTTGTTATTGTTACTGATGATTTTCGTAGTATTTTCACACAGTACTGAGTATTTGAATTTCTGACAGTCAGTCAGTCATTTAATAGTCAAGCCACAAAATGCATGTCAGTTCTGTTGCAGTTTGTTGAGAATAATACTGTTACTACCAATAACATCGTAGATAAGAATTTGCCCTGTTGATAATAATATCGTCTGTGAATAGCAAAGATATGTCCATCTGATCTATACCTGGTTAGTTTATGTTGATACTGCATTGTTAGTTAATGAGCTGTGATGTTTTGTTGATTGACAGGTGCATTCTCAGCTGGCCGAGGTACAGGCGGAGTTTGGCCGAGAGAAGAAGCAGCGTGAGAGACTGGAAGTGCAGTGTCATGATCTTGAGCGAGAGATCGAGTCGGTGAAGAGGAGTGGATCGCGACCGTCACAGAATGCCGAGACTGCCAAGGAAGTGGCAAAGTATGCATACACTGTTGAAAGTGCACTTGTTGTAATGAATGCATCTGTTCAGTAAAGTTTTTGTCATTAAATATCTGGATGCAGCTGTTTATATATTAAACAGGTAGGCCTATGCAATTTATTAGACAGGAGTCAAAGGTCACAGTGGTCTTGTGGTAACACACATGCTGTAGATCCCAGTGTTGAGTCTCACTGTGCACAGTTTGTGTGTCTGTCCAAACAACTTTGATGTTGGCTGCACTCCCTTACTGCAGTGCATCGGTTGAGTCAGCCTTCTGCCATCCATCGGATGGTAAAATAAGTATCAGTTGTGTAATACCAAATTGCAATGGTGGGTGTAGTAGATGATAGCATCCGTTGGGCAGAGTCGGTTGGTGTGGTCTGCACAACTGTTCTGTATTCAGCAGATAAACTGGGTGAACTCTTGCATATGTCAGAGAAATGTATACAAACTTTGATTTAATTTTAGTGTAATATGTATATATCTTTATTCGCCATAAGGCAGCAAAACTAGCACACACACACACACAGACAGACAGACAGACATATGACAGGAAGAACAGGAAGACAGCACTAGGCATAGGCATGTCAAACAATTGACGTAATGTGTATGCATTAAGGCGGCATTAGCAGTATCAAGCAGGCCTTCGAGAAATTTAGCACGCCTGTTCTTAACCATATTGGAAA
>Ga0066192_1000146_pt1 | contig 12274 bp, 12 predicted proteins | sample WorMetvacBELIZE1_FD_58707 | JGI IMG/M metagenome (GOLD analysis project Ga0066192, IMG submission 58707) | Marine gutless worms symbiont microbial communities from Max Planck institute for Marine Microbiology, Germany - Olavius vacuus BELIZE.1... | ecosystem: Host-associated > Annelida >... | reverse complement strand
ACTGCTCTGTTTCACATTGTGAACAACTACGGTAATGACGTTTTCTACTGTTGACAAAAAGGCAGTTGCCAGTCTGCATGTATTTTGTATTTGAACAGAGCAAAAAAGTCTTTTACAACCCTGCATATGAACTATGGCAATGTTCGCAGAATGTTACCGAGAACAAGTGCATTAACACCAGGCACCCCCTAATCAAAGGAAATAATATGACCAATACTGTGTGATCACCGGAAATCGGTGTGAATTACGATATAAGTTAGTATATTCACTAACTGGGAGTCACATACGGGCTTTCAACTGGTACCAACATCAATGACCTTGAAATTGAATGGACTCGAATGTCGTAACGACCGCTAACTCGCACTATCTGTAGATCTTGCATTTGTCACCAAGTACATGGATTATCAGTAATTGCTAAAAAGCCTAAACAGCTGGCAACAGACGTTGCTAACTTCTATACTATAGCCTCTGTATGATGTCCCAAAATGATCTTCAACTGATCAAACCTTTCCATAAATCATTGAACTTCTCGTAGCCACAGTATGGTTGCTGCTTTCACTGAGTGACAGACATACATCTTACAATTCCAAACCTTTCCAGCAGTGCAAAAATTATGAAAATTGGAGTCTTATTTTAGTAGTTAACAGTACAGCCTTACTGCCTCCGGCAGGAGATAATGTAATCATTGTTGGCGTATATATATCTTCCCGACTGTTAACAACTACTGGTCGTATCTCAATGAAACTCTTAGCAGACATGTATCTTTGGATAACGAAGAACCGATTAAATTTCAGAAGTGATCCCCTTCTGGATCCGAAGATATGAAATCTGAAAAACTTCAAACGACAAACAGCGGCGATTCAATGGCCACGCTGCTTTGTTTATGATGACCTGCAGGCGAGCCATACGGCTCAATGTCATTTTGCATCAGAAAATGAACAGTAAACATTGTGCACTTCAACACTGCAAGGTACAGCATTTTCCCACTCTTCTCCGCATCACAGGCGTAGCCAGGATTTTCTCTGGGGTGCACTTTTTTCCTCGAGAAAGTTGACGACCTTTTCTTTTAGTCGTCGCCCTCAAAACACAGGGCTAAAACTGCTAAATTAACCACTCCCACCCTCCAAATCTCCCCCACCCAGCAAAAATGTCCTCAAAAGTTGGACTCTTGCTTGGCCTGAGGCGTGCACTTACAACTTTCCCCTGTAACTTAGGCCAACAAATTTTTTTCTCCACCCCGGGGGGTGTATATGCATCCAGCCCACCCCCTGGCTATGCCTATGCTCCGTATGCTCTTGTTACTTACTTATTTACTCACAAACACAATAAAGAATAGTCGATGGAATACCAGAATGCAGTCTTACATCGTCTAATCTAAGCTATCAGCATATGCTGACCAACACCACACAAACTGACATGACAAACTTCAGGAAAATATCTCCAGACAAAATTTCTCTCTATGCACGGTACATTCATAAAAGCAGTATTCCAACTGCAAAGAACTTTTGCTATCTTACACTGTTTGCATGCAGTATTTTACAGATAGTGTAGCTGATAACAAATGCCAAATTCCTGGCACTGCTGTATGACTAAGGAGAAATGTTTTTCAACCGCATCCACGGACAAATCTATTTTATAATCTTTCCAGTATCAGCTAATAAGTAAGTGTTTTTCTAAGTCGCCATATATCAGAAGTCACAGAGCAGTGATAGTACATGATAATTATTGCAACTTCAAACAAGCATAACCTAGCTGATAACAAATTTTGTAACAGAAAACCAAGTAAAAAGATTAAATGTATTGCAAAGCTTATACGGTGGTTTCTGTCCACAAATATCAACATCGGCTTTCGAAGAAAATGAATAAGACTTCCACTCAAGTTTCAAAATGAATAAACTTAGCAAACAAATCAAACGGACGAATCAGACTACACTGATTCCCAGTGACAGATCTAACTATGCAACGTTCTGCAATGTATCTGTTAGCCTCCCACATCAAGACAACGTAACATGTACTACATGGTCAAAACGTTCAATTATATTTACACGTCATACAGCTGGTAATGCATACAATAATGAATGATCGCCATCCCTAATCAGACGCAGTGTACAATTAACACAAGTTGCTTATACAATTTCATATTTGTCCACGTACAACACCACTTCAGATGAGAACTTCACAGGGCTGTCATTATCCACATGTAGCACGTCTTCCAGCTACAACAAATCGTTACACAGCAAATGACAGTAAGTCACGAAGCAAGGAATATAAGTACCGTAAAAACGGGAATATAATACGCACCCCAAACTTTGATGGAAGAACTGCCGGAAAATGTTAGTTAGCTGTATTATACGCACCTGTTCTACGCCACCGAATTATTTACATTTTACTTCGATTGAATCAGTGTGTAAAAACAAAACGATAGGCCTTCTGATATATCACACCTAGCTTATCGGTAGGCCTAAATGCCGAAACTTAACAAATTTTTAACGCAGGTAAGTTGGTACCAGCATGTTGGACGTAGGCTACTCAGTCCGTTCCGTTGTTGACCTTGACCTTGGCAACAGTGCAGTGTTGATATTGGAACGTAAAATCAGTGCTGGCAGAGCACGAGGCCGGCTAAGAAGACGACATTAAAGAATGGATTAATATGAGAGACTATAGCGAGATCAAAAGAAGTGCAAAGGACAGAATCACTGGCATGCCTACCTTCTACATAACAAGAAGACGACCTAGACCATGATGTGATGGATATGAACCTGACCTAGATATTCCGAAGACATACCTCCATACCAAAAATTAACATTTGTTCCAGGTCGAGGCATTTGAACTGGAAAATGCAAACACGACACACAAAGATGCCTTTTTTGCTCCCATGACCTTGATATACAAATATGACCTGAAAATTCAGGTCAGATGTCATGTCATGCCATGTCAAATGTGTGAACAACAACAACAAAATATCAATCTGTTTTGTTATTATTATTAAATGTTTTGATGACGTGCAATATGTCTACGAGTGACCGATGAATCGTGGGTGCGGGACGTGGGCGGTCATGTGGAGGTTTAGTGAAATGCAAGTGAGCAAAGATGAATGAAAATGAAAACAAAACAATGACCTACTTCAAACGATCACAGGTGGTTAAAAGAACAAACAATACATGTGACAATCTGATCTCTCTATGTCCAACATCCGGAAATGTCAATTATTGCAGAACTGGCCACCTAAGATGCAGGTGGTACTTACTGCCACAGAAAGCTTCTTGAAAATGTGCAAAATATGACACAACACTCAGACTTCAGTATGTCATTAAGCCCACTTCAGCACTGCAAAACCTTGCGTGAAAGGTGTTAATTTTAAGATATTTTAAAGTTGATTCACTGGCATGACTTTACTTACATGTTGCTACACAAATAACACTGACAATGGTTACAGTCATTAAAAATCCACATTATTCAACACCTCCGCCTTCAGCACCCTGAAACTGTTTGGCGGCCATCATGAAGACTTTTTACCTTCAGGGCAGGCAGCGCCGAGTCTATAATTAGCAAGAGCAGATGACCTGTACCGGCAGAAACTCATACTGGCTACGTCTGAGTACAACACCAAGCATTATTGCATTATAGCAACAACAATCTTGCGCAGTCACAAACTCACTCACCTCAATGTCACAAAAAGACTTTTTGGAAACAAAGTTGACGGTGACGGGAAAGAAATCGTTCGTGTGACCGGTGACGGTAAACTCCATCGAGCCGGACTTGTTGGAAGCATCAATCACCGGCAGACGCCAGTCCAGGATGTTTTTACGACTGTCGTGTCGATAATCTCCCTCACACTCACCCACAACTGGAGCACCAGCACCGGACCTGATAGAAAGAGTAAACGAGAAAATGAAGTGCAACAGCCTGTAAATGCTGCGAAACACAAGCTTTTAAAGATAAAGTTCGCTCGCTTCCTTCCCTTTAGCCATAAAGTCTATAAGTGAGTACACTATTAAGTTTGTGATGGATGGCCACCACAATGCCAGACCTACGGTCACATTCACAGCCCCAGTGAATGGAGTGTCAAAACCATTTGGCTGGTATTAAATTATACTGCACTACATCAGAGGTACGGCTGTGTGAAAAACTTGGCCAGATTCATTACATGAAAATAAACTTCATGAAGCGGACAGCAAAACCTAATGCTGATGCATATGCTCTAACAACTGGAGCACTTCTGCCACGCAAAAAACACAGAACACTGCTTTGCCACATTTTTCGATACTGTCAGGCAAGCTTTGCAACATGTATGACCATTTTAATCTAACAAATTACATACATAAACCAAATTCCTGAAAGATACAAAAAGATTAAATCAAATGTTCAGCAATTCAATAATTTTATATTACACATTACAACACCGATCATCACTTACTGAATAAATTAACTAGTTATTCTACTCACCAACAGATTTGGTATAATTTGAAATAAATTTCAGGCTTTCACATTTGAAGTACCCAAAACTTCACATTGTTATGTCTGTCTATTCTATTCTGTTACACAGTTCACAGACAGTTAAAATATGGCTCTCAAAAGGCTCGCAACTAATTATTACGTCACGTAACATCATGAAACGAGCAAGGTTACAGTTACAAGTTGCATGTAACTGTTACCGGTAGCAATAACATTAACACAACAAATATCGACATACGGCAAAGGAATTGTGATAACGACGTCATTCAACTCCATGTCAGTATTCTCCAAGGAATATTCAATGTTGACGTCACACTTTGAGCCAAATTCGTTCGGCCAGCAGTTGACTACAAGGACAAGCACATGTGGTATGCTATAAACAAGAGGCTTTTGTCATATGATACAAGTCTTTGTGAAAAATTTAAATCGTCTAATGATACTGCTCCGATACATGATTTCACTGTAACATATCTATTTGCAGGCAATGGTGGAGAAGTTAATTGGTGTCAGAGGTCACTTAGTGCTAGACTTACACACAGACACTTAAGCTGTCCAAATATACTAATGCCAGCAGTTGTCATTACATTAACTGTGCTCACTCTACCATACTTATGTGCTCCAACATATTCTGTTGGCCATCATGACCTGCTGCTGCAATTTTCTGTAGCCTATGAGTGCCTGCTTATGTTTACTAACGGCTTCATCAAAATTCCAGTGCATGAAAAGACAGATGACTCAAATGTTAATACATAATAAATGTGTTACATTTTATTACATAATAAACAGCATAATAAATAACGAACAGCCGGACACACTCACATATGAGATCAGATGTTTACTTCAGCTAGTGTTGACCAGCAAACCTACACTAAGAAACTAAATTTACGTTAAAGGAATATTAACATAATAAAAAATATTAACTTTAACAGCAATCGCTTACAGTTGAGTACGATGTATGTAAAGCATTCATACATTAACATCTGCAACATTCCTTACTTGACAATGGCATGTACGAGTCATCTTGTGTCTGGAAGCGCCACTTGAGAACGCCGATATCTTGGTTGATAGGAAACGGCTTCTCTGGAACCTTCAGTCCGACAACTGACGACGACTGGAATAATTTCTTGTCCACGTTCGGATGCGTCTGTCACACGAACACAGCACTCCATGTCTATAGCACAAATATGATGTAACATTTCCACAATGGGTGCAGCATTTTTCATCATCAAGTGCTCTCCTAGTTTTTTACCCACTTGTTATAATAATACTCGTTTGTAATAATAATAATAATGACCTGTGTGCAAGTAGTTTCTTAACTGCATATTTGCTCGAGTGAACTTGTGAATGACAATCTTTGAACCTTTGATTAACATGACCTACTTTCAGGTTCCCAATGTAGGCCAGGTCACACATTCCTCCCATACACCTCGTTTCGTCCGAGATCCTTTTCATATCCTCTCCATCTTTGAAATACTGCCTCCTATGTTAAAACGTACAGTATCTCACCCAGTGTCACAATAACATCACGTCGTATTCCATGCACGACGTAAAACTAAATGAGATCAAAAACAGCGGCCAGCATCACAGCAAACCTGCAGCTGAATCCCCTTGTTGTCACTGTTACGGACGGCGACTTTGATGCGTCCAAACTTGTCGTTGGTTATCTTCAACGTGACAATGCCGAGTACTTCGAGGTTCTGAAGTCCGCCCTCGCGGCTCGCCGTCAATGTCATCTTCTCCTCCATACGAAGATGAACACTTTCAGCACACACGGAGAAATGATAATAATATTAAGCATCATCATCCTCATTATCATCTCATTAGTTAACTTACCTGTAAGTTACTCATTTATTACCTTACCTGTTAAAATTTCCAGCACACTAGCCACATTTCAATACAGTGTTACAGACCAAATTTCATTTTTATGAAATAAGTCTAACTGAAATCAATTACTAATTAATCCATATTAATTTTTTCAAAAGTCAAGATAATAATTTTGAAAATACTGATAGTAATTGATATTAATAATACTAATTAACAGTATGAATAGTTTTGTTAACAGTATTAGTGTTATAATTGGTCACGTTAAAAAATCAATCTGCACGACATACAGTTGCAATTTGACTAGTACTGAAGACATCAGTCTGTGTAAAAATTTTATTAAAAGTTTCACCAACAGCAATTTCTGACCGGTGAGTTCAGGTTAATGTGCCAACTCTGTCAGCTACGTTGTCTGTCCAGCAATGTGAACATACTTAAGGTAACCTCAGTAGAACAAGCAAAGTCAACTACTTACGCTTCTTGGTTAGTGACAGGTGTAGAGACTTTGGCAATTGCTGCAGACTTGCCCGATGAGGCTGAACTGACAACTTCTGCATACATTATGTACACGCAAATTATGAACCAAGACAACACTGACACATCAGAGTATTGAAATAACTCAAAACGTCTTCTGGAGTGGACTAATATGACCTCTGTTCAATCTAAAGTATCTAACTGGCTCCACAGCTGTAATGCTATTGGCAGGACGAAAAAATGCTGCTCCAACAATATGCACTGTTTTTTTGTTGACACATTCGACAGACTACTTACTGCCCATCTTTTGCAGTTACCTCAAGATGTACCAATTTAGAAACTGTTTTTTGAGTCTTCATTTCTCTTCTGTCGTGCCTGAGAAACGATAGTGCCACTGTCAGACACATTATAATAATAGTTACTTACTTACTCACCGACTAAAAAGGGTTAACCTGTGAAGACTGCTACAAGGAAAGTCACAGACTTCACAGAATAAATTTGACAACTAACGAGCCAAAAACTGCAAACTGACAAACAAGGCATAGGAATGTGCGAATGCAAACTGTGCACATACGTTCGCCTTCTGACTTGAGCTGGTCAACAAATGACTCCACGTCTTTCTTGCCTCCGAGCTTCATAGCATGTTTGCCGCCTTGTGGCCTACAACACAAAGTAACACTCATATAGCACGATACTACTTGCAGCATGATGGCTTATGACAGAGGCTGCAAATTAGACTCTGGGTTGGGTGCTGTTTTGTGACAAACTTGGGGCAAGTTGTTCACATGCTCACGGCTCTATCTTCAAGCAGTATTTGGTACCAGTGGTGGTCTAGCGTAGTGGCAGCACATTGGTCTCGATCAACAAAGTTAACCTACATCGTGCCCGGTTAGTACTGGGATGAGTGACCGTGTTTGGGCTCAATACCCGGTGCGCGACATTTATCTCCATATGTAACAGCAGCCCAGGTCAACTCAGCCTGGCCATCCCTTCGTAGGTAGGAGCAATGAGTACCAGCTAAAGGGTGGTGACGCGTGGTGGCTGGCTAGTAACGGCAAACGACAGACCTTACAAACCAATGATAACACTGATTGCATGTATCAGCTATCACCTTAATACAATCAGCCATTATCATTACCTTCTTCTTCTCTGGTCTTCTGCTATTTCCAACAGGTTCATGACAGACTTTCTTATAATTCTTGATGCCACGCTTTTCTGTCTAATGTTAGATCTCTCAGTTGTACATAGGTTCTGTTCTCCATTACCATCATCAATATTAAAAGAAGTAGTAATTAGCGTAATGCCAGCTAGTGTCAAAATGCTACACGGGAACAGTTAGCATGCTGGAAATGTCAGAGAAGCTAATGGACAGTGCACCCTAATTCTTCCAAGACTCTGGCGCTATATAAGTCATGTACTTACTTACTTACTTACTTACATTAAGCTGTAGTTGTTCTGATCGGCCCAATGTTTAGAGAGCTTGAGCTGCAATGAAGAATAACTGACCTCGGTGGTGCTGCAGCGGTATACGAAGGCTTGGGATTGTCAACCGAGATCGACTCGACGATCTGAACATCCTGTCGGCCGTTACTAGCACCTCCGCCGCTGATACCGCTGTAGCCCGAAGCATTTCTGCCGTACTTCATAGCATCTTGGCGCTGACGTTGCAGCTCCTTCGCTTTCCGCTTCATGTTCTCCTTTGCCTCTCTCTCTTGCGTCTGTCCAGTTAACAGACAAACAATATTTTTATTCCTAGAATGTTATTCAATGACATGTACTGCTTAGTTTTACCTTGCAAATAATAATGTGTATGTTTTGTACACTTCATGTATTATTTTTTTTTGTTATGCTGTAATGCAAGTGCATTTGTCATTTATGCAATAATTACTTACTTACTTATTACCGACTTTTTATGACCTTTATTTTCAAGACAAATCCCACTAGCCACAGCACCTGATTCATCAACAAATTCTATCACACCACTCCACTATCAGTCTGGTTAACATTTACCGATCTATGATAAACCAGTGTGTGTTTCTTATTTCAATGAAGACTGTCTGACTCATCAACCACCTGCTTCTGTTATCCTTGTCCAGCCTCATGGTTTAACCTCCTCCACTTGCAATCCACACAGTAAAACACAGTAAAGATTAACAATCTGTTTATAATGCAGTTACAGACATGGAAAAATAATTCCTTTCTAACAGCTCTATGAAGAAAACAGATAGATAATACTGCAGTCTTTCATATCCAGTTTACTTCAATGGGTCAACTCATACCTATTATCTATCTTGCGAATGTTGTTCTCTGGATCAACTGGCTCAGTTGTTATTATGACAATTAACCTGTTCAGAGAAATATCTGATCAACACTGAGAAAGTTTTGACATTCAGCAGCAAATGACAATAACATAGTTCCAGTTCCACATTAGTACAAGAAGGCTAAGCACCAAAAAATATCACGAACCTGCCGAATTGCTTGGAACACTTTTTCTTCGTGTGAATCCATTTCGGTGAACGTGCGAATCTGCGCCAGATTGACGTTTTCACGATAGCCGAGCGCGATAATCTCGTCGAATGCAAAAATCAGTGGAAACGACTGCGATATGATTTCAGACTCTTCAACGTTTTTACAGTATTCAGGAATCTATAACACGATGCGACATAATGAGAATACAATTTGCGTCTGATAAATGTATGTGTATGTGGGTATTGCTGAGGTGAACAGTAATGCAAAACTAATTAGCAATGATAAGTAATAATACAATAAAAATACAGTGATACTTCTTTCTTACTGCCTAAAACACAGGCTAAGAAGTGATGAAAGCATTGCCAAACAAGCACTACAGCAGACAGTGCAAAGAAACAGAAAAACATGGCAACCAAATAATACGTTGAAACAAGATCTCGATAAATAAATACGGAAAGGAGCTTACAGATACAGCTAGAGGAAGATGAAGGCACCAGCACAAGACAGAGACAAATAGTTTGTGACCTCTGCCCCTCTAGGAACTAAGGCACATGGTAAGTCAAATACGCCAAATGTTTCACATGAAAGTCTCAAATTTCTACCTGATGTACTGATCTCAGTGTAAATATACACCGAGTAAACATCACTTTTGTTTAACACTTATTACAGGTGTAAAAATCCCAAAAAACACCCACCACACGTGCAAACAGTCGTAGTGTTTCCAAGTCTTCGAGAATGTTACTAGCTTTTGTCGTTATCAGGAGGATGTACAGTTTTTCAAGAGGCTGATAAACATAGCGAACACTTTCGGTCTCGACGAATGTGTGCTGCTTCCCTGATCCACCCATCAACTTTGGAAATGACGCCAGCAGGCCCTCGATACGAGACCGCGTCATTTCAACAAACTGGCGAGAAACAAGCGCTGTAAACACATTCGACAAGCTCAGCAACAGAACACAATTTTACCACATGCACATACACCAGACATTTCTAGCTAGGGATGTTAAAACCATTTTTAAAAATGAAACCGGTAATCACTTAGCAGAAACCGATCATTTAGATTTACTGGTAATCGGATGAAGCTTAACCCTGTCCCATTGACGCACATTACACAGTACACATGCTGGATTGCTGGTCAGTTAGCTTTTAGCTCAGTAACTGTCTGTGAAGTCTCAGCAGAGCTAGGCATGGAGGGGCAGGCATGGCAGCGCTCGTCAGCTTGCCAGTAGCAGAGCATGCGTTCACACTTCCGATCTGTCCATGTATTGGTGTACTGCGTAATCTGCGATTATGTTGGCGGTCTATTCTATGCCACGTTTTTCCACGTTCTTCCTGTCTTTGCCAGCATATATACAAAGCAACTGAAGCCTGTATAATGCACAACTCGTGTCTATGCAACAAACAAATTTGAATTTTATAAACAAAGTTCGAATGTCAGAAAAAAAAGAAGTTTAACTTCCCTACTTGTCGACAGCCTACTGGTCGACAACGATGCCGCAACTGCTAGTAAACCGCGGGCAATGGCAGTGCAATGTGGGTAAGCAGTCGCATGCTCCCTCCATCAAGTAACCTGGTCGCATTCAGATGCCACCACTGCACTGAAGCAACAGTCAAACACTGCCATCAGTGTTGCCCGAGTCATATCGATGTGATGTGCGATAAATTTGATAACCGGTTATATGTTCTGAAAACCGCTTACCAGTTAGAAACCGGTTTCCAGTTTACCGTTTCACATCCCCATTTCTATCTGACAAACAGATGACATCCACCAGCCAGTATGGTAACAATATGACAGAAATATGACAGTGAACTGGCAGTTTGTTGCTTGTTTCGCTAAGCACCAAACTATTCTGGACACATGGCTACTGCAGTAAAGGTACGCATAACTGTACTGCTAATAGGCATTATAACAACAACAAACTGGTGACAATAATGCTTACCTTTGCCAGTCTTGTTACAAACAGCTGCGGCCAGCAATACCTACAATTCAACATAACTGCATACAATTTTCAGTTTAACTTAAATCAGTCGTCAAGAGTACATTTCATTACACCAAAATTACTTGAGCAGCCTAATATGCAGCACTGCTAAATGACTATATGCGGTATACAAAACCAATGAAACCGGAAACAGTTAGGAAAGAAATGCATAGGAAAAGGTAACTTATAGTGTTCATGGAAAATGGCGGGTTGATGTCATTTTCCACTTGTATGGATTGGCAATTAGAGAGATGATAGGCTATCTTGCATCTGTGTCCTTAAGTGACCACCATATGTAAGGCCAGGCTGAAATCAGTTATATACGATGTTTGATGAAAACCCTTTGCACCTTACATAGTAAAGACTAATTCTACACATAAAGTAGAATTTATATAATGCAAGTCATCACAGACCAGCATCGAGCTCACACAGCAGCTGTCCTAAGTGCTGAGAGCGTGCCAAGTAGATTTCAAAGTATAGCTTTCTGTGGGTCTCACTAAAAGCCGACCGCAAGACTACATGACCGCAGAGCATTTACAACTGCATAGCGACAGCAGACTGCACACTTCCATTCCATTGGTCGACACGCGACCGCATGTTGTAAAATGACCCGATAACCGCTAATTACTCGACCACACACATCGCCGTGCAATCGTAAATGCTGTGCAGTCATGTGCGGTTGGCTTTTAGTGAGACCGCTTTCTGTTACATGTTTTACACAACGAGCAGACTATTTCTAAGCTGTAGAAGTTGGTCAACAGTCTGCAAGTTGATGCCGACCATGCCTTCCTTGCACGGTGCGTGGCCAGTGTGTGGTTTATACTGACCACACTTGGCCCATGTCACCCGTAGACTTTAGCGTTACCGCCGTATGGGCATATAGCAATTTCAGGCACAAATATCTACCCATATAAACGAAAATAATATGCATAAATTTGCTATTTTTCATCCGTATAGAGTGAACAGACAATAACCAAATTCAGCAACCAATTTTCGTAGGCATGACGGTACACTGGACGTGCTGAAGGCCTGTGACGCATGCGCAGACATGAGCCAGTTATAGTGCAGTGTACCGA
>Ga0066192_1000145_pt1 | contig 12285 bp, 8 predicted proteins | sample WorMetvacBELIZE1_FD_58707 | JGI IMG/M metagenome (GOLD analysis project Ga0066192, IMG submission 58707) | Marine gutless worms symbiont microbial communities from Max Planck institute for Marine Microbiology, Germany - Olavius vacuus BELIZE.1... | ecosystem: Host-associated > Annelida >... | reverse complement strand
TTTTTTTTTCTCCAGCGAGTGATGATGCAGATTGTGCAAGAGCTGTGCAAAAGACCAGGACTGAATCGAACTGGTTTTGAAATGCCGACGATATACATTCCAAATCCATCTGGAAAGGTATATGACTGCATTTTATGGTTGCTGGTATTTTGGGGGCTGGTAACTTGATCGGGTTTAATGCTCCATTTGACACAAATAGGTTATTTTGGAGTCAAGTCTTTCCAGGATGTCATTTGCACTCTACTGGCAACCAAACTCACAACAGTGAAGAGAAAAGATACAAATAAAACACAAAAGCTACCCCCAAAGGCATACAAACTGGCCATAGTTGAGAAAAAACACATTCGGAAACCTAACTTCTGGTAGCTTGATGTATTATTTCCTGGCAGTCATACTGCTCAGTTGTTGTCCATAGGAAGGAAGGGTCTGGCACTTCGTAACTGACTGTAATGGAAGAAACTGAGGTTGACTGATTGGTGTTTGGATACAGAACTTGTTCCATTACACTATAATACTTTACTGGTTTAATTGATTAGTTAAAACTTAGCTCACTTCCATACGAGGTTGATGTATGATTTATGCTGCATTATTGACAGCCAAGTCGCTGCATGAACCAAATTGACGACGTATGTAAGGACATTGAGAAGACGATTAACTTGACGGTGCAGAACACACTGAACACACTGGAACGTGACTGCGAGCAGATCGCCGAACTTATCGACAAAAAGCTCGCCGTTGACAGGTTTGCTGTTTCTTATGTTGGCGTCACATTTTGCAGTGTGTGTCAACATTGAGACCGAGAAAAGCTTTTGAGTGTTGAATGAACATATTCCTCATAGTGTTCTTTCAGTAATATTTCTGTGTGTGATTTGAATGTGTGAAAGTTTTGTTGTTATTCTGCTAATAAAATGTGGCATCAACTCTGCAAAACAGACCGACTGTGTTTTTTTTTTGAAAATAGCAAACTATGTGCTGAGGCACTGGTATACTTCTTACCTTATATTTGTAAATTGCTATTGTGGCTACAAATTAAAGGTGATCATTTAGCATTTAGGTTTTCTCAAGTGAGCTTTTATGCTTGTCTGTACAGTGCTCACCGATCAAGCAACTTTCATGCAAGAATAAAGGGACTGATATTCTATGGCCTTGGAGTGCTCCTTCCACTGCTGCTGTTTATGGACTTGCTGGCTCGTAGTATGTCACGGGATGTTCTCGACCCGTTGCTTGGCTCTTCGGGCACTGAAGCACTACTCATGTACCTGGTAAAATAATAGAGATTGTGTTGTGTTTCTTGACTTTCAAACACTGAGAATTCTGCCAATTGTTATTTTGTTTAATAATTATGTTTTGTGGCTTAAATGTGTATTTTGCAAAGTTTAATATTTCATTACTTTTTTTATAATTGTCAGTTGCCCGCTGCACTTTTACAGTATACATAGGGCACAGTATCACTTGCATACATTTGCTTGGTGTACAGAAAAGTATTTTAAGATTTTGGTCATGCACTGTGAGGGTGAATGACTTAGGTACCACAGTGCAGCATAGGTGTATTGCTGAAATGAAGAAGCATTGAGCAAGATAGAATATGTTGACATGGACAGGACTGTCATTAGTGGAATGCTTCCGAGCTGTGCAGGATAGTGTGTCTGGCCTTTGTCCTTCACTAATAAGGGTGGACTAGTCCAGTCCATATAGATACCAATAAGCTACTATAATATGAATGATGGTGTATTGGTTAGGATATTGATATCCTTGCAGTCAAGAATTTGTGGGTTTGAATTTCTGCCATTCCACTTTTGTAATGACTGGGCAACTTGTTCACACAGGAATGCTTTTATCACTAAGCACTATAATTTGGTACCAGTCAAACGGCAGTGATGATTGCAAAACGGCAGTGATGATTGCAGCTAGAAATTTGACCAAAAGTTTGATTTCTCACTGGCCATGCATCGTTGACTTTGTGATGTTCCCAAAGGCTCTGTGCCTAAGATGAACACCCACCTGAATTTTGCAACTAGTCTGGCCATCCATTCCTGTGTGGGTGGTGACGCCTTAAGGCTGTGGAGTAAAGGCAGGTATCATTCATGTGTGGGTGGCAGGTAAAACAGTGTGATCTTGTTACACACGGGCCATATCTGAGCACTTTAGAGATAAAAGGCTTATAGTAAAGCGCTATTTAAATTCATCTGTTTTTACTTTACCTGTGCCTAGGTAGTCACCCCGAAAGTAAAGGTAAAGGTAAGGTGCCTAGGTTGGCATGACATACTGGTACTTTTTTCTAATTTTCTGTGATGTCTGACTGATAGCAGACCTTCAGAACTGTGTGGAATGTATGCTGTGTGGTTAGGCTCCAGTGCACGTGATCTGGCAAATCCTGCCGAAGCCATATCATTTCTATGCATGGGGCGTGTTCTTGCTCGTCTCCATATTTTTGTTCTTCCTCGCCCATCAGTCGTCAAAGTACGTTTTGAAATGTTCTTAAGTAATTTAGGCATAATTATTTTGTCGTTGGCACTCCAGTATCAGAATATAACAGTGATAATGATTAGGATACAGATTTATTTGTTTCAATTCTGTCACTTGGAGTGATGAGCACTTTTTCCATTTTATTTGATTATCTTCCTTAACAATCGTAAGCTGGCTGTTTTGAGCAGTATTGTAATAACGGATAATATTAAGCACCAGAACAGGTATAACTGCTATTGTTGATTTGATGTCGTTTCATTCCTGAATAATTAATACATTGATTGTATAGCTTTTTCCATCTAAGTAACTTTTGCTATATTGAAAGCTGCAATAAGTACTGTAAAAACGAGAATTAAGTGAGAATTTGTTAGCTACATTTGTGTAGTGTTCTTACGCTTTGCAAGTTATTTTTATTTCCACCCATTAGAACAGACTTTCCCGCTATTTTGCCAGCGATTGCATTGCACATTACTTCTGCAGTACATTACATGACTAGTACTGTTTTCATTTTGTGACAGCCTTTATTTGCAGGTTTTAATAGTTTTCTTGCTCATCAGTGCTAGTTGTTATTAGTTTTTTTTTATTTTTTCTTTCTTTAATTTTATTTAATTTGAAGTAAAACTTATTATTTTTTGTTGTTGTTCAGTGTTCAGTATATTTCTCGCATGTATAGGCCTATCTAGTTTTAAACACCACCATGTCTGATAGCATCAGATGAGCACTTGTTCACAAATTAATACCAAATTATAGTTCGGATAACTGTTTGCTTCTGTTGTTGCAGTGTTATGCTGAGTTAAGTGTACTTTGCTTTGCTTTAGTTAATGTTAGTTTCTGTAGTTTTCATTTTAGTTATTATTAGTTTTTGGATACTGAACTTTTAGTTTTATTTTATTATCGTTTTCAACAGGGTTTTTGTTCATATTTACCGGAGTTTTCGTTTTAGTTTATAGTTATTGAAAACTTTGACTTTTCATTAATGGAGTATTTCATTTTTGTTAATGAAAACGTCACTAGCTGTAAGTTAGTTACATGATTTATGTCATACTTTGGGTTATGTCGTCAGGAAGCGACCAACTTTGTCACGTCGACAAAAACGAGAACTTATGGAGAACCGCGACTATGTTAGGAACTTTGTCAAGTCTAAAAAGGTGTGTGTTGGTAACTCATCACTCAGTCCAGTCCGGTTATCTTGTACTTTCACTGTGCATTTTGAAAATAATGTTTCTTTGTATTATTTTCCGATTTTTTTTGCATTTGCATTAATACATTAATACATCAGCAAATTCGGATGCATCTAAGTCTGACATACATCTGGCTTAGTTCAACTTGCTAAATTATAAGTACACAAGTATTACGACGTAAATAGTTGCTTGTTGTTAACCAGGACTGCACTGAATAGTGACCACATACATGTGTGCACTGTACACTAGAAGAGTGCCATTACTTTAGGCCTGTGCAGTAATAAAGCGTACTGTTATTGGCAAGAAGTTTGAATGTTATTATTTCTCACATTATGTAGTCATTTAATGATGTGTTGAAATTATGCATGGTTTGTGGTCTAAATGAAGTCTATATTTGTCCGTTTGCTCGGAAATACTGCCGCATTGAGTGTCAAAAATGCTGAAAAAAAACCCTATCAGTGAAAAACATGGTAGGCAGGTCGTTTTATCCCTCTTATTGGCCTTGACCCCATAGGTGGTTATGGTATACCACTAAGTCTGTGACACTTGGCCAGTGTACTAGCAGACCTGTGATTACCTTCCCTGCCTCGGAGCATCACCGCCCTTTGACCGGTAGCAACTATAGTGGTAATCCTGTCACTAACTGTAAACTTGTGCTGCCATCAAAAGTGGCTAAAATTTTTAAAATGGCAGCATATACATAGATGTTAGCAACCTGCAGGCGGGACTCACATCACAGTTGATACTGATATTTGGCATCTGAGGGTTGACGGCTGTTTGGTGCCATTCTATGAACTGGATGATCATTCTCTCGCAATTACATTTTCATGATGACAGTGCTATAGACATTATCATGAGTATTATTAGTATTAATAGTAATAGTAGTAGTATATACTGTCACGTAATTAGATTTGGTCTTATCTAATAGTTGGTGTTGTGTTTGTTCTTCTGAATTACAGCAAACACTCTATCAGGAATACTTGCAACAAAGTGTGGCCGAGCATGACCTCTGACATCTACGCCTATTTTCTGCTGAAACTGCTTAACTAGATTTTTAAAATTTCATGTCTGTTGTGTGTTGATGGAAGTGTCATTTGTGGCATATCTGTTCGCATGTTACACTTTTTGTTTAGTGTTTTTTGAAAATTGCTGATCTGAAATCAGTATTTTCGTGTGTTGTTGATAATGTATGTGCGGTCTGTGTTGTTCCTGGAAAGTCCTGCAATTTGAAAGTTGAAATCTGCAGGCCTGGAAGAAAGTCCTTTAAACAGACAAAGAGTTCTGAAAAAGTTCTTAAATTCAGCCTATTAGTTTCAGTTTTTTTCAGATAGCTAATTCACTTATAAGAAAAATGTGTAAGATCTTTTCTGTTGGGTTATTTTTGTGAAACCTATGTAGCTGTTTGAAGTTACTGTTCTGGTGCAATCATTGCAGTCTTTCCAGTTTTATATTTGCAATGATTGCACAGTCGTGGAAAACTCAAGAAAACTGGTTTCTAGTGACTTGGAAAACCCTGGATATTAGTTATTTTTGTACCGGTACTTGCAAAGTCCCAGTATGTGGATAGCTTCATATAATGTGTGCACTGGCACACACTCATTCATATGTTAAATATTTCTTGTCCTACGTAGTGTATACCAGTCCGTTCCATCTGTTGCATGTTCAGCATTTCTATTACTTATTCTTAGGCACTGGAGATTTGCAGCATGTGATGTGCAGTAAAATTAAAATGCATAACAGAAAAATGTCAGAAATCTACAAAACTGTCCGAGAATTGCACAGTATTGTATGATACTGCCTAGAAACTGGTCTGGTTTAAAGAAACCTGGCCAGCTGCAGTGCCTAAAATGTAAGTGTGGCAGTTTATTACATGCAGCATTTTTGTTAATATTTTGATATCCTCTTGCTTGAAATCAAATTATTTTGATATTATGTTGTCATACTTATTTACTAACACTGAAAAGCAAATATTACAGTGTGTCCAGTAAAAACACAAAAATATTTTTTGTAATATCTTCTATAAAACTCTGGCAATTTTAATAAAATTTGGTACACCGTTTCCTGAAAAAATTTGCTGCAAAGTGATATAAACGTTTTCGACCTCACCTGAATAATGTCTCTGCACTATAAGGCAGTAGAATGTAGAACATCTGACGTGACTCAGGCATTGTTTACGTTTTAACTTTGCAAGGTGCATTTATGTTTCTGTGAACATTTTGATATGTTTAACTTAAACCACACAAATATATTTTGTGTATATTTTGAGGATCGTACGCATAGTAGTTGGATTTACTTACCTTCACATGAGTGCTTTGTTAATGTATATTCTGACTTTAACTTAAATTTTTATGTTGTATTAGCATTGTGCAGTATCATTTCTTTGTTATTTTGCCTTCACCATCAAAGATTCAAGGGCATAGGCTATGTTTTTGGATCTGCCATTCGCCGCCATTCTGTCTGTCCATTTTGTTAACACCTAATTTGTGACATGATATCTCTTTACTTAATGGAGGGATTTCAGTGAAACTTGCTACAGTATTTTTCACGTGAGTGTGAATTTCCAAAAAGATTACCAAGGTCATAGGGTCAAAGGTAAAGGTCATGCAGCGATGACTGTGGCAATATTGTGAACTCATAGCTTGTGAACCACTGAAAGAATTTGAACCAAAACTTACACATGTACTTACGAAACTTGGGAGACAAACTGATATAGGTTTTCAAGGTCAGGGTGACTAAAGTCGCATGGAAGTCTTGTGAACTCAGATACTGAACCACTGAAAAGATCTAAACCAAAACTTAAACACTTACTATAGTTAGGAGGCGAACTGATTACATATTCAAGGTCATAGGGTCAAAGGTCAAGGTTATATGTGTACAGGTGAGTGACTCCTATAATGGTGGAGGTATACATTTTGACAATGTGGCGTCGAGGCTCAATTGTTATCTATAAATATGTAAAAGCAAACACTGTTTGATGTACAGCAGCTGCATATTGTGACGAGATGCAGCAAATATCGACTAATACCGTACTAACAAGAATATTAATCTGCGCATAACAGTACAGTGTGTTAATCTGAACTTTTAACATTGAGGTTATGGGTATAGTTTCTGAGAGCGATTTGCAAATATTTTTGTATTTCTTTGATTTTTAAGAAATATTTAATACAGTTGTTTGCCTGGAGCATCAGAGCATCGTCATTGTTGTGCTTGTTTTCTGTGTGAAGTGCCTGAATAAAATTAAGTGTTCTGGCTGTTAGTTAGTTGTGCATCCATTAATTTGTGAATCTTACCGAGTGGTATGTGATGTGAGGTGATGTAGTATGCTGACTTTCTGTCGCGATCTCATTGTCATGTGTGCAAGTGATGCTGCTTGAAAATGCACAGACATATAACATGTGATGAAATCCTCTTTACGTTTGTCTTCGACAGTAGATCCCTGCCATCTCCGCCACTGCCTAACTTTTTGGCTAGAAGCCGCCGCCGCCGGAAAAACAATTCGGAGTCCAGTTTTTTTGCTAATCACCACTGACAAAAAATACTTAGTAGTAATACAGACTTTATGTGCCGTGCTGAGAGTTTTAAAATCATATTATTGTGCACTCTGTACACATCTAAAACCAGTGCGTCATCCCTATTGATGTTTTATCTGACAAATGCGAATATTTTAATAGCAACACTATTACACTCAATTTAGCCATATAGCACTGCTTAACGTTTGTAGATCTGCAACTCGCCTTTTCCAGCTTGGATACCTGCTTCAACTTTCAGTCACGCTTAAACAGCCGAGAGCTCTAAGCCGTTGCCGTCGCCGAATTTTTTATAGGCTCGCTCCGCCTCTAAAAAGAATTTGGCTGAGCCAAATTAGTCAGTTAGCCCCTGTAAAAATTTGTTCAGCCAGCCGACAGCATGAAAAAATTATTACTTTTTAGGGGACTGTTCGACAACTCCGGGTCATTTTAATGGCAATCAAATAAAATAAAGAACTAACATAACTACGAAAAATTGACTACTATAGTGCCTTTGCTGCTGTCAGTTGCTCGTTAACAGAAACGGGGACGCAGAATTTCATCTGCAAAAGTTGCAAATCATGACTTTGTGTGATTAGTTTCCGAGTAAGTTAACGTCTCACTTGACAGGTTATGAGTGTTATTTCAAAGACGAGTCTTTCCGGCGTTTGAAGGCATTATCTGGTGAGAAAGTGTTTCTGTATCACAAACTAGTTAGAGTCTAAATCACTGCTCTCTTCATCATCTAACGCGTTTCAATATACATACATAAGCTCTGCACTAGAGTTTCATAGTTCGCCAAACCACTGCTACGTCGTGTGCCTTCTTTCTTTCTTTTGCACACATGTAATTCGCCAGTGCTAACAGGTTACAACGGTAACATCAGATTCTGACGATTACGGTCACGTTGCCTCACAGCGCGACTTATTCGGCGTGGATTTGGCGCTGTTTTCTGACGACGATGGCAGTCGTATATTGGCTGCCTCTTTCGACGTGGTTAGATCTCGTTGCTTGCAGCAGGTGCCCTTGTCGGTCGCATTACCGGCAATGGCAGATGGGGAAGGCACGCTGTCGGAGACCAGTGGTGGTAGAGAGGGAAACACTGGTCCATGCAGCTCGGGCGGAGGCGACGTGATGCTGCTGGCCTTCGACAAGTCTTGTCGATTAGTTGCTGACGGAACGCGGGCTAACGAAGATTCGCCGCCACCGGTGATAAAGTTCTCCAGCTTGTCAACGCATGCGTCCTGATAGTCGTGTATCCACCTGGCCACCAGAACAGACAAGCGCTGTCGCTGCATTTGATTTCATTGCTGTATAACTGTCTGCAGTGGAGACACAGGACACCCTGTTGTTACCATGAATGCTCTATTCTTCCTTCTTATTCTTGTTCCGCTTTCCCACCAACATTTGCACGCGCTTCTCTTCTCCAAAACAAATGCGATCGAATTGAAACTTTACACAGTGTGCTAATGATGTCAATTCGTGGTAGACTACTTTTACTGATAATCTAACATAAAAACCAACCCTTTAATATTACGCGAAAACACCGCAGCAAGTGGTCTGCTCACCGCTGTTGCATGCATCGCAGTCGGCCCTAGACTAGACCAGCTGATAACCGAGAACGGTCACAGGTCTCCATCACAGACAGTTTCTATTCAAAAGAAACTCCAGAATCTAGATTTCTAGATAACACACTGATTGCGTAGCTTTCTATGTCCAAGTAACCCTTGCCCTGGAGAAAGCTGCAGTAAACAGAAGTAGCAGAATCGTGTGAGATTTTTTTCAGTTCTTGAACTACAAACAACAGATCGCTTTTGCCAGTCATTTGTTATTATTGACACTCGTAATAAAGTTGTTTTCCTCCGCCATCGAAGAATCCCCGGCGGAGGCAATATGTGCTCCGGTATATATGCCGTCCGTCCGTTGTGCGTTAGCATTTATTTCGCGTGTCACCAGACCGAATGCTATAATGGCGGATGCACAAAGTTTCAACGCTGTGACGTCGACGCTTACTTGTTATTCATGGCTCAAGTCAGCCTCGACACCACGCCGTCGATCGGTATACCTCCGCCGCACGGACAACGGACGGCCGCAAGTCGAAAGGTATCCCTCAGCCGGAAAAGTGCATTTGGCATCGCCGTGACCTTGACCTTTGACCCCTGACTCTGAAAACCTTTTCAGCAATGCTTATCACTCACGTGATGAATATTTGTGACAAGTTTCAACGAAGCCAGTAGCCTACAGATATCGCGTCTCGCGAAATAGATGATAACGGACCGACAACGGACGGACAGTCAGACTGATGAACGACCGGAGAACATTATGCCTCTCGCCGCCTAGCTAGTCTATTGCTGGCGGCGGAGGCATAACGAATCGTAGGGCGCTTGCCAGTTGTTATGATTGATCCCTCTGCCCGACTGACTTTAGTTGCGTCATCACGGTCATTACAGGCCAAGATAACCTTGGGCTGCGGTGGACTAGATTACAAGTTAATATTTGGCCCTCATAAAATGTTTGTTTTGTTGGGGGCCCAGTCACCTTTAGGGGCTAAAGTCCACTTCCAGTATAACCTCCAAGAATACGAACTCGGCGCCGCTGTGGCGTTCTTGTAATTTTGGCGCCGTACGTAAACGTCTATGCGGTGAACTAGTTTTTGGTGCACGTGTGAAAACTCGCACAGTTTAGTGCTATCGAGACTTCATTACAGTGACAAGCGATGCAGTATAGGCTATACCTGATACTGTTGAAGTAGCATATAGGGCGCATGTCGTCAGGCAGTGTTTCTGGAAGAGGCCACTGAAAGTTGTCCATGACCGGAATAATATTGCAACCGCCCTCCAGTGCAGCGGCTATCTCCTGCAGTAATAAATGACAATTTACACTTTCATTTTAATTGATTCAAAACGGTGAACTAACAAAAATTCAGTTATTTACATAAACAGAGGTACTCTTCATCCGATTTAGTGCAGAGATAAGTCAACTCAACCCACAGCATCAGCGACAAGGAGCACAAGTGAAGTAGCAATTCACCTAATGTGTGCTATGGTAATGGTAAAGGCTTAGTGCGGCTGATTGAGGCGGTGATGTGTGCGTGCTGGATGGTGCACCGCGGGTCCAACTCCAACGTCCGCTAAGTGCACCGATACTACTAGACCGACAGATTCTATATATAGGTACGTAATCAGCTGAGATTGATTGCTAAGCGTTACAAGTCTTGAGTTACAAGAAGCTCAGCTACTGCATGGATAGAGCGGCTCGGTGGTCATTGTAGCACCGTTCGAGGACATTCGAGGTCACTAATTTTGGTACCAATCGAAAGCCCGTTTGCGACTTTCCATTAGTGAATAATACTAACTTATATCTTATCTCTCACCGTTATTGCAGACTGTTGGTCAAATTTGCGCTTTCGACAGCTGGTACCTCTAACACTAGTTTGGGATGAACTCCCGAACTTACGACCACGAAATTTGGCCTCAAGAAACTAGAAACATAGACTCTGTAGACTGTAGTGTAGGTAAAATGTGTTTCGAAAGCTTGAACCGTTTGGGCGTGGCTCAGAGTGTGACGGACGGACAGACAGACAGAACCACAGATAGCAATAGCGCGGTCTAACGACCCGCGCTAAAAATATCACTGCTCAGAGGCCCAAACTTTTACCTTTACTTTTTCAACAGCTCCGCCAGCAACTGTGTGCACTGACACGGACGTGTAAACATTGCCACAAATTAAAATGCAGTCAACAACAGTTTGCCAAACAAGAGAAAATGCTTATATTCATCGGCTTTAGTTTAATTTTCATTCAATTTTTATTAGTTTGATGTTACGGTACATTAAGCTGACTGCCTGTCTATTTTGTCTATTTTTGCATGTTAAGTTTTGTGCATGGTACAAGTAAGTAAGTAAGTAAGTAAGTAATGTGGTCTTCACCCGGTGAACCCAGTCTTTTCGGTCGTTGTCATTAACGCAGCGATCGAGGGCGTTCGGCGTGAGTACGAGGATGAAATGTCGCGCGTTGCGCACGCTGTTGAGAAGGTTGTCGTCAAACTTGCCCGCTCGTAGTTTCTCGATGTCCAGGAACACGGTCAGACCGCGCAGCTGCAGGTGAACTTTCAGCAGACTGTACATATACAGCGAATAGCATTCTGTGACCAAATAAGTAACGCACAGCAGCGCCAGATATGTCGAGAAAAACAGGTAAGTTTTTAACCATCATTATCTGTCCCATAGATATAGCATATAGCATGTGAAAGATTATACACAGTAAACCATAAAAAACGTGACAAAAAGATGGCTGATCTCGGTGATGTCACGGAAATCCAACAGGACAACTAGCGATGGACAGTACTTGCGAGTTGCAACCAAGACTATTATGCTCAGCCAACGATGTAAACCCAGAGGCCTAATATAAGCATTCGCGCTCACGCCTTCTTCTCTTCCCTTCCTAGCTTCCCAGTCCCCTGTCTATTATCACCTGCCCGTGCTCCTAAATGGCTTGGATATAAGACAGACTGCACATACAGCGAAAGCGCTCTGTTACCAAGTTAATGGACATATTTTTATAATAATGCGTCTCTAAGAAATACGCCCTGCTTTTCCTGGCATAAAATTCATTGACACAAACACATAAAGAAACATCACAGTTGATTAAACACTGTTGTTGATTAATGCTGTCAAGGCACCTTGCCAGCTGAGAGCCGGTGGAACGTCTGTAGCTGATGAAGACGTCTATTGATCGGTCGCAAACTGTATGGGCATCACCGCCTATACTAGGATACGTAGGGCTGCAGATGATGTTCGATCCTGTGCAACGATTTCAACAGCAACAGCATAAAGCGTAATAAGCAAAGATTGGAAATGATACGAGAATCCAAACTTCGATAAATTTAGCACACAAACAACCGAGGGTAGCATTTCTACAACTAGCAGATTACCTTCGAATCTAAGGCCGACCACCCGCGAATGTGTGCATTTAGTTCCGGTCACGTGACAAAGATGGCGGTCACACCACTCAATCCGCCATATTCAAAAATCACATACTACACGCAAATCTCATGGCTTCATTTATGTACAGAACCAGGGTTATGGCTGATCGAAGTTTTACATTGCGGGAATAGGGATTTTCGACTTTTTTT